>Ga0209758_1000074_pt1 | contig 275577 bp, 231 predicted proteins | sample AraplaMF_Col_mMF_FD_184258 | JGI IMG/M metagenome (GOLD analysis project Ga0209758, IMG submission 184258) | Arabidopsis root microbial communities from the University of North Carolina, USA - plate scrape MF_Col_mMF (SPAdes) (version 2) | ecosystem: Host-associated > Plants > Roots >...
CAGCCGGATATACGAAAAAAGCCCTTCCGATCGTCGCTGTTCGCCGCGCATGGCAAATCACCTCCGCCGTTCAAAACGACGGAATCACGATCAATCCTTGCCGTCGAGAGAGTTTTTCAGCAGCCTGTTAGCCCGCCCGCCTTGCCAGCAGCGCGCCGTTCTCGCGCTTCACGTCGAACACCTTGAGCCGGAAGCCCGGGCAGTTGACGCTCTTGCCGTCGCGCAGCCGGAACACGTAGTTGTGCCAGCGGCAGCGGATCATGGTGTCGCCGCCCTGCAGGAACGCGTCGTGCAGCGAGCGCTGCTGATGCGGGCAGCCGCGCTCGACGCCGCGGAAGCCGTCGCCGATCTTGAGCACCAGGATGCGCTCGTCGCCGACTCGCGTCAGCGCCGGAAACTCGGCGGTATCCGGATCGATGCCTTCCAGAACCTGCCACGCGGGTTCCGCGCCGGCATCGGCCGGCTGCGGTTCGGCTGTCACCGATTGATCCGACATCAGGCCACCATCCGCTGCGCCGACGCCACCTTCCGCATGCGCTCCAGCGCGAAGCCACGGTCGAGCCGGAGCAGGAACAGCCCGATCTGCATGGTGAAGGGATGGTCGAGATAGAGGTCGAACACGGCCGTCAGCGCATCGCGCAACGGAATGTTCTGCTCTTTCCGGGTCTGATGGAACGCCGTCTGCAGGACGAGGGCCTTGTCGTAATCGAGCGTCGAGACCGAGAACTCGTCCCAGTGGATCGGCGCGAGCTTGCCGGCGAGCGCGCCGAGGAACGCGATCTGCGGCCCGGTGAGCTTCTTCATGCCCTCCGGCTCATGATCCTCGGCGATCTGGATGAGCCAGTTGCGCTCGTTCTGGCAGCGCTCCATGTCGCAGTCGATCCGCTCGCCGTTCTTGAACGTGATGGTCGGCACGATGCGCGTGTCGAACGGCCGCGTATGGTTGGTCGTATCGGTCAGCGTGAAGGCGCCCTTCTCGACCCGGAACACCGTGATGTCGGCCGGCAGGCCGGGCTTCAACGAGCCCGCGATATCGGTCATGCGCAGCGCCTTGGCCGGCGCGCTCGTCACCTTCTCGATCGCGTCGTTGAGCGACATGCCGAGCTTCATATGGCACGCCATGACGTTGGCCAGCGAATAGGCCGGCCCCGCGACATTGAACTGCTGCAGGTCGGAGCTGATGATGTCCGGATAGAAGCCCTGCGCCCAGGCGCGTTCGGCGACGCGCCAGGAGAAGTTGAAGCCGCCGAAGCCCACGTCGAACAGCACGCCGCGGTTCTTGGCCTCCTGCACCACCGGCAGGATCTTGCCGTCGCGGTCGAGGATGCCGCATTCGTTGCCGTGATAGACGTGCGTGACGATGTCGCCGGCCTCCGACACCCGATAGATCTCGTAAGCCGAGTCGTTGCCCGGCTGGAGCTGGTGCTCGCCGATATGGGCGTAGAGCGGCAGACCGAGGATTTCGGCGAGCCCCTTGCCGAGCTTGGTCGGCCCGTAGCCGTAGCCCGAGAAAGCGCCGACCTTGATGTAGCGAAGGAGCCCCGGGTTGGCCTTCTTGAAATCGACCCACTCGGTGATCGGGATGTTGGTCAGCGTACGGACGTCGGACTCGATGAAGTTCAGCCCAAGGATGCCGAGCGGCCGGATATAAGGACCGGCATAGAGCGTGGTCTTGGTCTGGCCGGTCAGCAGCGCCATGAACTCGTCGAGCGTGCCGATGCCCGGGCCGCCGGCCTCCACATAGGAGGTGACTCCCTGGCACACGCCGATGCTGTCCGGATCGGCGAAGCCGAGCGTGCCGTAGACATGGACGTGGATGTCGATCCAGCCGGGCGTGAGATAGGAGCCGGTCAGATCGATGGTCTCGACGCCGGGCGGCAGGCCCTCGACCGGCCTGATCTTGCCGTTCTCGATCGCGATGTCCCTGACCCCATCGATCCCCTGGCCGGGATCGATGACGTGGGCGCCTTTGAGCAGCAAAGCTTCAGATGTCATCAGTGCAGTCCTTTGGCGAAACGGACGATTCCGCCGGCGCCGGAATACGCTGATGACAGGCTAGCAGAATGTGAGAGCCGGCAAAAAGACCGCGTTTCCGCAAATCCGGTAGCGCGTTTTCGCAGGTCCGCTCAGGGCACGGTCCGGTTTCAGGATCAACGCCGGGTGCGCGACACAATGGATGCACAGCGGCGCTGGCCGAATCGCTGCGGCTGTGGGAGAAGCGTGGAAATATAATCCAGCAGGCCTGACCTTGTGCCCCGCATGTGCTGCTACCATGCGGGGCGCGATTTTATGCGCGTCCCGACGGGTCTTCCCGGCTGAAAAGAATGCCGGTCATTTCATCGATTTCTTTTTGAACCGCCTGGCACTCCAATTCCACGCGTCCCATCATGATGGCAGCAAGCGAGCCGGGTTTGGCTTCGGCTTGAACGCGCAGAGCTGCGAGTCTTTCGTCCAGATCGCGCCGCAGCTCAAGAAGGCTCGTCAGATCGCTCATCCCGCCTCCGATCTAGCTGGATTGCCCACCTTATACGCTCTTTGTTTGATGAGCTTCCAGCAGACCGGAGCGGGTCGGACCGGGCGAGTTCAAACCACGCGCAACAGCATCAGTAGGATGATCAGGCTGATCGGCAGGCCCAAGAGCCAAAGAATCACAGGCATCGGTTGCTCCTTTTTATCTCTGTCTTAGTGGCTGCGCAGCGCATGTCCGCGCCAGCCCGGCTCGTACCATTTCTCGTCGCGCAGGAAGCCGCCCTCGACCGCGCCCAGCATGGCTGCGACGCCGCCGGCCAGCATTGCAGCCGCAAGCCACAGCGTGAGCTTCATGGTCGCTTTCCGCGTGTCGTCGGCGGTCTTCTTGACCTCGCTGACGACCTCTGTCACGCGGCGCTCGGCCTCGGCCTGAGGCAGGCCGGTCCGGGCTGCGACGACCTGCGCCGCGTAGGTGCGATTCGCGGCCGACACATCGCCGCCGCCACGCATCACCGGCGTGAGGATGCGCACCATCTCGTCACGCGTGCCCTGCGCGGCAGCGGCGCCGCCGGCTCCAGCCGCCGTTGTGGTTGGCCCCCGTGCCGGATCGGCACGCAGCAGCGTGTCGACATAGCTGTCCACCGGATTGACCGCGTTGACGCTCGCGGCCGCGCCGGCTCCGGTTGCCGCGCCCGCAAGAAGATGCGTGGCCGCGCCACCGAGCGCGGAAGCGCTCAGCACCGTCGCCAGCGCCCATGTGGCGAGCCCATGCGCGGTGTCCCGGAAGTAGACCTCTTTCTCGTTCAAGCCGACCCATCGCATCCGCAGCCGCCCGGCCAGATAGCCGCCGACCGTGGACGCCAGCATCGCGGTTGCGAGCAGATAAAGCCCGGCGCCGATATGGAATGTCGTGGCGGAAACGCCCTGGTCGCTCCAAGGCGACACCACCGACAGCCCAAGCCCTACGCCCAGTGCCGCCAGCAACAAGGTGAGAGCAGCGGCCACCACGGCGCCGGCGATCACCGCGCCCCATGCCATTGTGGACGTCGACTCTTCAGTATCGATTGTATCTGCAACGAGGGGACTCATCTTTGCTCTCCGCATCGGAATGATTTCCTGTAACCGCTGCGGACGGTGCATGTTCCGTAGGCACGCCGCTTTCGAAGCGCGCGCGATGCAAAATGACCGACCATGAGGACCAGCGTCCGCCGCGATACACGAACGATTCACCGTTCCGCGCGGCGCACTCGCGGCAGCCGGCGCGGAGCAGTTGCTCCCGATCAGCAAAAGACCCCGGGCTGCGACTGCTCCAGGGTCTTTGGACGGCGCGGGCGTGGTCGCATGCACGGGTGATGCGCCGGCCACAAGAATAACGGGACCATCACGTGTTGGTTCCGATACGGCTTCGGAAGGGGGGCTGCGAGAGCAATCGCATCCGTTCAGGCTGAACGGATATTCAGCTGATTTCCTAACGGCTTAAGGGAACGTTGGCGGCTCCTGCGGCTTCATAAAGTGGGCGACGAAGCGGGAAGATGAAGACAAGAAACAAAGAGAGGAGCGATCATGCACTCGTCCTTGAAGAAATTGGGAATGGCCACGTTGGCGGTCGCGACGCTGGCAGGCGGCATGCTGGCCAGCACGTCGTCAGCCGAGGCCCGCTGGTATCGTCACGGCGGCTGGGTCGGCCCTGCCGTCGTCGGCGGCTTGGCGCTCGGCGCGCTCGCCGCAACCGCGCCGCGTCCGTATTACGGCTACGGCTATTACGGCGGCGGCTACGATTGTCCGCGCGAGGTGGTCGGCTATACGGCCTGGGGCCGTCCGATTGTCCGGCGCGTCTGCTACTGACGAGGCTCGAAACCGGCGCGCATGGCGCGCCGGTTTCGCTTCTGCGGCGGACAACGTAGTTTCAGCCGCGTGAAGATCGCGACCTTCAACATCAACAACATCAACAGGCGGCTGCCGAACCTGCTGGCTTGGCTGAAGTCCGCTGCGCCGGACATCGTTTGCCTGCAGGAGCTGAAATGCCTCGATGCGGACTTCCCGGCGAAGGCGCTCGAAGCCGCGGGCTATCGCGCCGTCTGGAAGGGCGAGAGAACCTGGAACGGCGTGGCGATCCTGTCGCGCACCGGCGAGCCGGTCGTGACGCAGATGGCGCTGCCCGGCGACAAAGCGGATACGCAGTCACGCTACATCGAAGCAGCCGTCGAAGGCGTGCTGATCGCCTGTCTTTATCTGCCGAACGGCAATCCGCAGCCGGGGCCGAAGTTCGACTACAAGCTCGAATGGTTCGAGCGCCTGCGCGCGCATGCCGGCAAGCTTCTCAAGCAGAAGATCCCGGTTGTGCTGGCCGGCGACTACAATGTCGCGCCGACCGAGATCGACATCTATCCGACGAAGTCATGGGACGATGACGCGCTGGTGCAGCCGGAAAGCCGCGCCGCCTACGCGCAGCTGGTCAAGCAAGGCTGGACGGATTCGCTGCGCGAGCTCAATCCCGGCGAACGCATCTACACCTTCTGGCACTACATGCGCCGCCGCTTCGAACGCGATGCGGGGCTGCGGCTTGACCATCTGCTGTTGAGCCCGGACTTGGCCAAGCGCCTGGTCAAAGCCGGCGTCGACCGCGACATCCGCGGCAAGGCGAACGCGAGCGATCATGCCCCGGTCTGGATCGAGCTCGGGAGCGCAAAGGCCGGCAAGAGAAAGCGGACGGCGAAGCGCTAAAGGATCGGCTTGCCGCCGGTCACCGCGACCGTCGCGCCGGATACATAGCTCGACAGCGGATCAGCCAGCATCACGTAGGCGGTGGCAAGCTCGGCCGGCTGGCCCGGGCGCTTCATGGGATAGTTCTTGCCGAAGTTCTTCACCGTCTCCTCATCCATGGTCGATGGAATGAGCGGCGTCCAGATCGGTCCAGGCGCCACGCTGTTGGCGCGGATGCCTTTCTCGGCCAAAAGCTGCGCGAGACCGGCGGTGAAATTCTGGATGGCCCCCTTGGTCGTTGCGTAAGCGAGCAGCGCCGGACTTGGCATGTCGGAATTGATCGACGCCGTGTTGATGATCGACGATCCCTTCTTCATATGCGACACCGCCGCCTTGGTCAGATAGAACATGGCGTGGATGTTGACCCGGAAGGTCAGCTCCCACTCCTCGTCGGTGATGTCTTCAATGGAATCGAACGTCGCCTGGTGCGCGGCGTTGTTGACCAGGATGTCGATGCCGCCGAGCTCCTTGACTGCCTTGTCGATCACGGCCCTGCAATGCGCAGCGGATTGCAAATCGCCGGAAACCAGCACGGCCTTGCGGCCGGCCTCCTCAATCCAACGCGCCGTCTCCTTGGCGTCGTCGTGCTCGTTCAGATACGAGATCAGCACATCCGCGCCTTCGCGCGCATAAGCGATCGCCACCGCACGCCCGATGCCACTGTCCGCGCCGGTGATCACTGCCTTCATGCCCTTGAGCCGGCCCGAGCCGCGATACGAGTGCTCGCCGTGATCGGGCACCGGCTGCATCGCGCCGGTTTCGCCCGGCATCGGCTGATATTGCGGCGGGAATGGCGGTCTGGCGTATTCGTTCATGGCGCGGCGGTCCTTCGCTCGAGGGATCGATCCTGCTCGGGCAACCAGGGGCATTGCGCGAAGTTCCGGGATGCCGTCTGCGGTCACCGCTGGGCAACGCGTCCGCGCGATCGGACACCGGCACATCGGCGTCGGCGTCATCGCCGCCGCTCGGGATCTGCCGACGCAACACCCACCGCGATCATCACCGGGCCGCCGCCGCGAAGCGGCTCTCTCCCCGCCTCATTCTGGGGAGCATTGCCATCAGCGCGGTTAGGCGCATCTTCGACGTCTCGAAGGATGGAGCGGCCACGTTGTTGCAGCATCCGGGCGACCCCATGGTTCGAGACGTGTTGCCTCGCAACGCTCCTCACCATGAGGCCGGGAGAGAGCATCATGCCCGGCAACACGGACACCGCTTTGGGAGTGCAGTTCGAGCAGTCAGCTTTGTCCCCACTCTATCAACATCGAAAACCGCAATAATCTTTTCTTCTGTTTCAGACCCGCTACACCGGCCATGCCTTGCTCAGTTGAGGGTGTCGTCTAGGGACACTTAGTTGGCAGAGCAGGGTGTGGCGCCTGCAGGCGGGATTTGTAACCCCGTCCCAGGGAGCGAGGTCACTGGCCGCCCCCGATGAGGGGGCCGCCTTAAGTGGCTTGGACAATGTCGGATGAAAGGCAGCGCAAATGCTGCCTGGATAACGTGAGGATGTGGTCCTCCGGTCCGATGAAAGAAGTCCGGAGGCCTCGTCAAAAATCGCCACGGTGGAGCGCCGGAGGGCGCGCCTGCCGGTCACACGGCAGGCGGCACCCTCAAAGGTGCCAGACCAAGACGTTGCGCCTGACCGGCGCTCCCCTCCCTCATGTCTGAGGGAGAAAGAAGAGAAGGCGGCGCCCCGCGCCTGACGACTTCCGGGGCCGATGAGTCACGTCTGCTGTCCACAACAAGCATCCGCGGGGGAGCGACATGCGGGAACCGATTTCGCGCAGCGTTGTTGGAACTATTCACGACCCGCAAGTCCGGCGTCGCGCGGGTATCATCGCACGGATGTCTTGCATGCCCGCTGCAGCCAAACCTCTCATGGACAAGCCTGCCGCAGACAAGTCCGTTCCCCCCACCCGCCCCGTCGAGATCGTGCAGGAAACGCCGTTCTACGTCGCCGCAACCGGGATCGGCACCCGCCCCCAGTGCTCGCTGAAGTACAACGACACCTTTCTGGTGATGGACAATCACGGCGACATCGGCGCCGCCGAGGGCGGGCCCGACGGGCTGTTTCACTGCGACACGCGCTATCTCTCCCGCCTCGAGCTGACGATCAACGAGTGCCAGCCGCTGCTGCTCGGCTGCACGACGCGCGACGACAACTCGGTGCTGGCCGCCGATCTGACCAATCCGGACGTCATCCGCGACGGCAAGATCGTGCTGCAGAAGGACACGCTGCACATCCTGCGCACCACGTTTCTCTGGGGCGCGACCGCGTTCCAACGCATCGGCATCCGCAACCACGGCAGCCGGCCGGTGCCGCTTCGCATCGCGCTGCGTTTCGACAGCGACTTCGCCGACCTGTTCGAGGTGCGCGGGCTCAAGCGTGAGCGGCGCGGCACCGCGACCCGCTCGACCATCCAGGGCCGCGAGGTGCTGCTGAGCTATCACGGTCTCGATGCCGCGACCCGACGCGCCGCGATCCTGTTCGATCCGCCGCCGCGGAAGCTCTCCGAAGGCGAGGCTTACTACGAAACGACGCTCGCGCCCGGCGAGATCACGCGGGTGTTCGTCGCGGTCGGCTGCGACACGCTGGAGGACATCAAGACGCCGTTCGCCCGCGCTCTGATCGGCGCCCATCGCGAGCGGCGCTCCGTCGCCGCCGACATGGCGACGGTGCAAAGCTCCAACGTGCTGCTCAACGAGGTGCTGTGCCGCTCCGCCGCCGACCTCGCCATGCTGATGACCGAGACGCCGCACGGCCGCTACCCCTATGCGGGCATTCCCTGGTACTCCACGACCTTCGGCCGCGACGGCATCATCACGGCGCTGCAGATGCTGTGGTTCGATCCGAAGGTGGCGCGCGGCGTGCTTCGGCGGCTGGCGTACTTCCAGGCCAAGACTGTCGATCCGGCGGCCGACGCGCAGCCCGGCAAGATCCTGCACGAGACCCGAGCCGGCGAGATGGCGATGCTCGGCGAGGTGCCGTTCCGCCTCTACTACGGCACCGTCGACGCGACACCTTTATATGTGCTGCTGGCCGGCGCCTATCTCGACCGCACCGGCGATATCGGCACCATCAAGGAGCTGTGGCCGAACATCGAGGCGGCGCTGAGCTGGATCGACCGCTACGGCGACATGGACGGCGACGGTTTCCTCGAATACCGCCGCGCCACGGACCAAGGCCTCGCCAACCAGGGCTGGAAGGATTCGTTCGACGCGATCTTCCGCGCCGACGGCAGCCTGGTCGAGGGCGACGTCGCGCTGGCCGAGGTGCAGGGCTATGTGTTCGCCGCCAAGCGCGCGGCAGCGCGTTGCGCGCAGCGCCTGGGATTAGAGGAGCGCGCGGCGAAGCTCGAGCGCGAGGCCGCTGAACTTCAGACGCGCTTCGAAGCGGCGTTCTGGTGTCCGGAGCTCAAAAGCTATGCGCTGGCGCTCGACGGCAACAAAGAGCCATGCCGCGTCCAGGCCTCCAACGCCGGACAGGTGCTGTTCAGCGGCATCGCCAGCCCGGAGCGCGCCGCGCAGGTTGCCGGCACGCTGTTGGGTCCGCAGTTTTTCACCGGCTGGGGCATCCGCACCGTCGCCAAGGGCGCCGCCCGCTACAATCCGATGTCCTATCACAACGGCTCGGTCTGGCCGCACGACAATGCGCTGATCGCGCTGGGCTTTGCGCGCTACGGGCTGAAGTCGGCGGTGACGCAGCTGTTCAAGGGCCTGTTCGACGCCGCGACCTATATGGAGTTGCGGCGGCTGCCGGAGCTGTTCTGCGGCTTCAAGCGCCAGCCGAGCCGCGGGCCGACGCTCTATCCGGTCGCCTGCTCGCCGCAGGCCTGGGCCAGCGCCACACCGTTCACGCTGATCGAGGCCTGCCTCGGTTTGGAGTTCGACCCGGCCGAGAACGAGATCCGCCTGCGCAATCCGCGCCTGCCGGACTTCCTCGACGACGTTCTGTTGCGCAATCTGCAACTGGGTGACGCGTGTGTCGATCTGCGGGTGCGCCGCTTCAGGGGCGAGGTGGCGCTCGATATCGTGCGGACGCGGGGGAAGATGCAGGTCTCGATCGTGCTGTCGGCCTGACGGTTGCCCCCGGCAATCACAGAACTCCGATGTTCAAAAAATCTCCGCCACGCTGCGGTTGCTGCGGAACAAGCAACGCTGTCGGCCGTTGGCCGGCTAGCTATCGTCGGGTGTCGGAGGTCTTCATGCATCGTCATCGTTGGGTTACCACAGCGGCCGCGTCCTGCTCCCTCGTGCTGTTTATGACCGCAGCAAGCTTCCTCGCCGCATCTGAGGCGGGGCTATCACAAAGAAGCCAGAGTTCCATCCAGACCGCGAAGCTGATCCGCGTTGCGGACGAGGCGGTGGCGCCGGCGACGGGCACGGACGAAAGCCAGCGCCCGGACAATTCGCCGTCGATCCCGCCCAAGACGATGCTCGACAACAATCAGAGCCGCGGCATTCTCGGCACCTCGGTGCGCAGCGCCGCCAATGAGGACATGGGACGCGTGGTCGACGTGATCGTCGACCGGACCGGGATCGCCCGCGCCGCGGTGATTGATTTCGGCGGCTTCCTCGGCGTCGGCAGCCGCAAGGTTGCGGTCGACTGGAACGCGATCCGCTTTGCCGGTACGAACGGCCTGTCCATCGATCTCACGCGGGACCAAGTGAGGACCGCCCCGCAATACCAGGAAGGCAAGCCGATCGTGGTGCTGGGCGCTGCGCCCGAATTCGCCCGGTCACGCTTCACAGCGCGAATGCCGGAGTAGCATTCTGTCGGCGGAACCAGCCCGGGGGAAACAGTCCAGGATCGATGAGGGGCTGCGGGAGCCGCCGCGAGCCAAGGAACGCAGCTTACACATTGTCACGGAGCCGCCGCAGGAGACGGGAGGCCCCTCCTCCTCGCCTTCGCAGAAGTCGATGCGCGGCCTCGACTGGTTCGTGTTCTGCGTCGCGGATGTGCAGACCGGGTTCGGGCCGTTCGTCGCGGTCTATCTCACCACGCAGAAGTGGACGCAGATCGATATCGGTCTGGTGTTCAGCATCGCGGGCCTTGTCGCGCTGGCCTCGCAGATCCCGGGCGGCATGCTGGTCGATGCCGCGCGCTCCGAGCGGCTGGTGGCCGGTATCGCCGTCACGGTGATCGCACTCGCGGCGCTGACCTACGCGGCCTTCCCGGTGTTCCCTGCGATCCTTGTCGCGGCCACCTTCCACGCCATGGCGAGCTGCGTGCTGGGACCGGCCATCGCCGCGATCGCGCTGGGCCTCGTCGGGCATGCCGGCATCGGCGAACGCTTGGGGCGCAACGCGCGCTTCGCCTCGATCGGCAACGGCTTTGCGGCCGCGCTGATGGGCGCCTGCGGCTATTTCTTCTCGGCGCGCTCGGTGTTCATCGTCACGGCGCTCCTGCTGGTGCCGACGATCCTTGCACTCCGCCAGATCGCGCCGCGCGAAATCGAGCCGGTGCGCGCCCATGGCGGCCCGACCGCGCCGCGCGAAACTCCTGCGCCGATCTGGAGCCTGTTCAAAGATCGCCGGCTGATCACGCTCGCGTGCTGCGTCGCGCTGTTTCATCTTGCCAATGCGGCGATGCTGCCGCTGATGGGCAGCGCGCTGACCGGCCGCTCGAGCGACTGGGCGACCGTGATGATCGCGACCTGCATCGTGGTGCCGCAGATCGTCGTGGCGTTCATCGCGCCCTGGGCCGGCCGGCAGGCGAAGGTCTGGGGCCGCCGGCCGCTGATCCTCGCGGGCTTTGCCGCGCTTGCGGTGCGAGGCACGTTGTTCGCGCTGGTGACCGACCCGGCGCTGGTCGTCATGGCGCAGATCTTCGACGGCATCAGCGCGGTCGCGCTCGGCGTCATGGTGCCGCTGATCGTTGCCGACGTCACGCGCGGCAGCGGCCGCTTCAACTCGGCGCAGGGCCTGGTCGGCATGATCGCCGGTGTCGGCGGCGCGCTGAGCATGACGCTCGCCGGCGCGGTGAGCGATTACATCGGCAGCCACTTTGCATTCGTCGGGCTCGCGATGGTCGCCACACTGGCCTTTGTCTGCGTGCTGCTGTTCCTGCCGGAAACGCGGCCGCAAGAATCGCAAAGAGAAGCATAAATAAAAGCTCCCGGTCCGATGTGCTCGGACCGGGAGCTTCGCATCGAGAACGCAGCGCTGCGCTATTCGGCCGGCGTCAGCGCCGTCTGGCCGTCGACGACGAGCCGCAGATGTGGGTGCTCCTGATTCATCAGGCTGCGATAGGCCGCGAGATAGTCCTGCGCCATGCGGCGCGCCGTGAAGCGCTCCTCGAAGCGCGCGCGGATGCGCTCGCGCGACAGCTCGCCGAGCCGATAGGCAGCGCCGATCGCGCCTTGCTCGTCCTCGACGACGAAGCCGGTCAGCCCTTCCTCGATGATCTCGGGCACCGAGCCGCGGTTGAACGCGATGACCGGCGTGCCGCAGGCCATCGCCTCGATCATCACCAGGCCGAACGGCTCAGGCCAGTCGATCGTCACCATGAGCCCGAGCGCGCCGCTCAGGAACTCGGACTTCTCGTGGTCGGCGATCTCGCCGATGTATTCGACGTCCTTGCCGTCGATCAGGTGCTTGATCTTCTCTTCGTAATATTCCCGGTCGGCCCGATCGACCTTCGCCGCCATCTTGAGCGGAATGCCGACCTCGCGGGCGATATGGATCGCGCGATCGACGCCCTTTTCCGGCGCGATGCGGCCGAGGAATGCGAGATAGCTGGGCTTCACCGGCTTCGGCATCAGCAGCTTTTCCGGCAGGCCATGATGGATGGTCCGGACCCAGCCCGCGTGAGGGACTGGCCGCCGCTGCGAATTCGAGATCGAAATCACCGGCAGTGTCGGAAACGTGGCGAACAGCGGCTGATGTTCCGGAAGATCAAGCCTGCCATGCAGTGTCGTCACGAATGGCGTGGCCTGCCGCGCGAACACCGAGAACGGATAGTAGTCGAGATGGAAGTGCAGCATGTCGAACTCGTGCGATCGCTGACGCACCAGTTCGAGCATCATCATGTGCAACGCATTGGGATCGCGGATCGAGCTGTCGAGGCGCAGCGCGCGCGGCCATGGCGCTTCGAGCTTCGCCGAAGTGCGGGAATCTCCACTGGCATACAGGGTTACCTCATGACCGAGAGCCACCAACTCTTCGGTCAACCAGTGCACGACCCGCTCGGTCCCGCCGTAAAGCTTTGGTGGAACCGCCTCCGTAAGTGGCGCGACTTGCGCAATCCGCATGATTGTCTCCTGCGTGGATGTCAGCCTCGACTGCCGAAAGGCTTGTCCCCTGTGCAGCAAAGAGCTGGCAGCCAGCGTAATAAGTCGCAAAGCGCAAAATCTTTCAGAGATTTATTTTCGCGCAACACTGGAACTAATTTTCAGGTCTGTAGTCGTCTCTCAATCTCGCGGACGAGTCCGGGCTCCGCAACAAGCTGCAACACGCTGCAACATCGAGTGATCCAATCGCCCGCCAAGTTACACACCCGTTCGTCAATCCCGCGAGTTCAAGCATTCATGGATGAAGTCCAGCGCAACGCGAACCGTCCTTTCGCCTTTATTCTGACCTATGTGCGGCGAAGGAAGATCTCTCATCTGATCATTGTGTCCGCGATCCTGGCCGCGGTTGCCTGTTCGACAGGCACGCAATACGGCGTGAAGAGCCTGGTCGATGCGATGTCGGGCTCACCGCAGGCGACGAGCGTGTGGGTCGCCTTTGCCCTGCTGGTGTCGCTGATCACCGCCGACAACCTGCTGTGGCGGGTCGCGGGCTGGGTCAGCAGCACGACCTTCGTCGCCGTCACCGGCGATCTGCGGCGCGATCTGTTCCACCATCTGACCGGGCAATCGACGTCCTACTTCCTCGATCGCGGCCCGGGCACCTTGAGCAGCCGCATCACCGCCGCCTCAAATGCCATTTTTACGATGGAGAATTTGTTCATCTGGAACGTACTGCCGCCCTGCGTCGCGACCGCGGCAGCCATCGCCCTGGTCGTCACCGTGAGCGTGCCGATGGCGCTGGTGCTGTCGGCGCTCGCCGGTGTGATGGTGCTGTTCATGTTCCGCCTCGCCGCGGCCGGCCAGCCGCTGCATCACGAATTCGCCGACAAGGCCGCCGCCATCGACGGCGAGATGGTCGACGTCATCAGCAACATGTCGCTGGTCCGCGCCTTCGGCGGCCGGCGCCGCGAGCACCGGCGCTTTGACGGCGTGGTCGATCTTGAGCTGACGGCGCGGACGCGCAGCCTGCGCTATCTGGAAAAGCTCCGCCTCATCCACGCGAGCTTCACCATCATCCTGACCATCGGCCTGCTCGCCTGGGCGGTCGCGCTGTGGCAGCAAGGAGCAGCGACCACAGGCGACGTCATTCTGGCCTGCACGCTGGGCCTTACGATCCTGCATGCGACGCGCGACCTTGCGGTCGCGCTGGTCGATGCCACGCAGCACCTCGCGCGGCTTTCCGAAGCGCTGCCGACGCTGCTCGTGCCCCACGACATGGCCGATCATCCCGAGGCGAAGCCGCTCATTCCATGTGGCGCCAGGCTCACCTTCGAGCGCGTCTCGTTCCGTTATCCGGACGGCCACGGCGTGTTCAAGAATTTCAGTCTCGAGGTCGAGCCCGGCCAGCGCGTCGGCCTGATCGGCCAGTCGGGCGCCGGCAAGTCCACGCTGTTCACGCTGATCCAGCGGTTCTATCCCGTGCAAGGCGGACGCATCCTGATCGACGGCCAGGACATCGCGCACATCACCCAGGAGAGCCTGCGCGAATCGATCGCGGTGGTGCCGCAGGATGTCTCGCTGTTCCAGCGCAGCATCATGGAGAACATTCGCTACGGCCGTCCGGACGCCAGCGACGACATGGTGGTCGCGGCGGCGCTCGCCGCGCGCTGCGAGTTCATCGACGAACTGCCGAAGGGCTTCGATACGATCGTCGGCGCCCACGGCGTCAAGGTTTCCGGCGGACAGCGCCAGCGCATTGCGATTGCGCGCGCTTTCCTGCGCGACGCGCCACTGCTGCTGCTCGACGAGGCCACCTCGTCGCTCGATTCGGAATCCGAGGAGGCGATCCGCGAGTCGCTCGGCCGGCTGATGCAGGGCCGCACCGTGATCGCCATCGCGCACCGGCTTTCGACCGTGCGCGGCTTCGACCGCATCGTGCTGCTGGAGGACGGCCGCGTCATGGAAGACGGCGCACCCGACCATCTGCTGCGGCGCGACGGGCCCTATCGCCGCCTGATCCGCACCGAACTCGGCCGGCTCAAGCAGACCGCCGCCGCGTGATCTCGCTAGCCGCCGAGATAGGCCTCCTGCACCCGCGTATCCTGCAGCAGGTCTTTGGCCGGACCTTCCAGCGTCACGCGGCCGGTCTCGATCACATAGGCGCGGTGTGAGACCTCAAGCGCCAGCGCAGCGTTCTGCTCGACCAGGAGAATGGCGACACCGGTCTTGTTGATCGCAAGGATGGCGTCGAACAGAAGGTCAATGATCATCGGCGCCAGGCCGAGCGACGGCTCGTCCAGCAGCAGCAGCCGCGGCCTGCCCATCAGCGCGCGGCCGATGGCGAGCATCTGCTGCTCGCCGCCCGACAGCGACCAGGCGAGCTGCTTGTGGCGCTCCTTGAGACGCGGAAACAGCGCATAGATCTTGTCGCGGTCTTCGTCGATGGACTGGCCGAACTTGCGCCAGGGTGACGCGCCGGTCGTGAGGTTCTCGTCGACGGTGAGGCCCGGAAACACGCGCCGGCCTTCGGGGCTGTGGCCGATGCCCATGCTGACGATGTCCTCGACCGAAAGGCCCACGATGCTCTCGCCGAGAAACTTGATGCTGCCGGACACGGGCTTGAGAAGACCCGAGATCGCGCCGAGCGTCGTGGTCTTGCCGGCGCCGTTGGCGCCGACCAGCGCCACGATCTCGCCGCCGTCGACAGCGAGCGACAGCGCCTGCAGCGCCACGACCTTGCCATAGGCCACGGTGAGTTGCTCGACCTTAAGCACGCTTGCGCCCCGTTCCGAGATAGGCGCGGATCACGTCCGGGTTGCTGCGCACCTCGTCGGGCGTGCCCTCGGCGATCTTCTTGCCGAAATCCAGCACCGTGATGCGCTCGCTGATGTCCATGACCAGCCGCATGTTGTGCTCGACCAGCACGATGGTGATGCCGTCGTCACGGATGCTGCGAACGAGCGTCATCAGCTCGCGCGCTTCGGTCATGTTCATGCCGGCGGCCGGCTCGTCGAGCAGCATCAGCGCGGGCTCGCGGGCGAGCGCGCGGGCGATCTCAAGGAGGCGCTGGCGGGCATAAGGCAAGGCATTGGCTTTGGTGTCTGCGAACTGTTCCAGGCCGACGCGCTTCAACGCACGGCGCGCATGCTCGACGGTCGCAGCTTCAAGGTCGCGGGCGGCGCGCAGGCCCAGCACCGTGCTGAAGAACATCACGGGGCCGGCCGGCGGCCGCGCCGTCATGACGTTTTCGAGCACCGTCAAGGTCTGGAACAACCGGATGTTCTGGAAGGTGCGGGCGAGACCCAAGCCGGCAATCGCATGGGGCGGCTGTCCGATCACCTCCGCGCCGCTGAGCCTGATCGAACCGCGATCCGGCCGGTAGGCGCCGCTGACCGAATTGAGCAGCGTGGTCTTGCCGGAGCCGTTCGGCCCGATCACCGCGTGAATGGAATGCGGCGCGACCGAGAAGGTCAGACCGTCGAGCGCGACCACGCCGCCAAAGCGGACAGCGACGTCGTCGACCATCAGGATTGGAGCGGCGCTCGTGACCGTGTTCATGACCGCACACCGGCAGGCGCCTGAGCCGTCTCGGAGGGAGCCCGGCGCTCGAACCGCCGCAGGATCATCTGCGCCAGCCCGACGAGGCCGGTCGGGACCAGCACGATGAAAGCGATCACCAGACAGCCGTAGATCACGAGATACCATTCGCCGGTGAAGCGGAGCGTTTCCGGCAAGGCCGACAGCGCGATCGTGCCAAGCGCCGCGCCGGCGATCCGCCCGCTGCCGCCGACCACCAGCATGGTGAAGAGCAGCACCGCCTGCGCGCCCGCGAACTGGTCGGGGCTGATATAGGCGACGTAAGAGCCGTACAGCGCGCCGGCGATGCCGGCGTAGAATGCGGACAGGAAGAATGCCAGCAGCTTCACCCGCACGGTGTTGATGCCGAGGAGCTGCGCAGCGGTCTCGCTGTCGCGCGTCGCGATCATCGCACGCCCGAAAGACGACCGCTCGATACGGCCGGCGACCACCATCGCCACCGCGACCAGCACGATGAGCAAGTAATAATGCTGGAGATTGCCACTTACAGCATATGGCCCAAGTCCGACCGGCGGAATGTTGCGCAGGCCCGACGTGCCGCCGGTGACCTCGGTCCAGTTCACGAAGATCAGGCGGACGATCTCGCCAAAGCCGATGGTCGCCATGGCGAGATAGTAGCTGCGCAACCGCAGCGTCGGGATGCCGAGAAGCAGGCTGCAGAGGCCCGCGGCCAGCGCACCGCATGGCATCGAGATGACGAACGGCACGCCGGCCTTGAGCATCAGCGCGCTGACATAGGCACCGATCCCGGCGAAGGCCGCCTGGGCGAAGGAAATCTGTCCGGTGAGCCCGCTGATAAAATTGAGACCGATCACGGCAATCAGATTGATCAGCGCCAGGTCGATCAGCTGCAGCGTGTAGTTCGATTTCAAGAACAGCGGCACGCAGCAGGCCGCCGCAAGCAGCAGCCAGGGGGTGAGCCTGCGGAGCCATATGCCGCCTGGCTCAGACGCGTTCACTGATCTTCTCGCCAAAGAAGCCGCGCGGCCGCAGGAACAGCACCAGCATCAGGATCACGAACGCATAGGCGTCGCGGAAGTCCGACGAGATGTAGCGCGCGGCGAGCCCCTCGACGACTCCGAGCGTCAGCCCGCCAAGCACCGCGCCCGGCAGGCTGCCGAAGCCGCCGATCACGCTGACCACGAAGGCCTTCAGCCCCAGCATGCCGCCGAGCGCCGGCTCGGCCAGGAAGATCGGGGCGACCAGCATGCCGGCGATCCCGGCGAACACCGTGCCGAGCACGAAGGCCGCGGCCACGGTGCGCTTCACCTTGATGCCGACCAAACGCGCCATCTGCAGGTCCTGCGAGGTGGCCTGCATGGCGACGCCGAAGCTCGTCTTGGTGAGAAACAGCCATTGCGCGACCAGCAGCACGGCGGTGACGATGAAGATGAAGATCACGTGGCTCGACAAGATCACGCCCTCGAGCCTGAGCGGCGGAATCTTCAATGGCGTCGGAAGCGACCGCGGCAGCGGTCCCCAGATGATCAGCGCCAGGTTCTCGATCACCAGTCCCATCGCCGACGTGGTCAGGATTACCAATGGCGCCGGCAGGCCGCGCAGCGGCAGATAGGTGATGGCCATGAAGGCGAGGCCGATGAAGGCCATCGCGGCAAGCGTCAGCGGATACGCGACGCTCGGCGGCAATCCGGAATCGACCACCGACGTGACCGCGAGGAACGCTCCGATCATCAGGAGCTGGCCTTGGGCGAAATTCACGATGCGCGCAGCGTTGAAGATGAACAGCAGCCCAAGCGCGACGAGCGCGTAGATCGCGCCCATCGCCAGTCCATTCACGATCACCTGTGCCATAGGGCCGGAGCCTGTGTGAATGACCGTACTTGGTGCGTCGTCAGGATCAGAAGCCGGATTCCGAGATCGTGCCGATCAGCTCCGGGGTCTTGCCCTTCAGCTTATAGATGCCGGCCTTGTGCGCCAGATCGCCCTTCTTGTCGGCCACATAGCTGATCAGCATGCCCTTGAAGTCTTTGGTGGCGAGCAGCTCGTCGCGGATCGCCGCCTTGTCGCAGCCGACCTTCTCGATGACCTGCTTCACCAGGAACAGGCTGTCGTAGTAGGCGACCGCGAAGTTGTCCGCCGGCACCTTGAACTTCGCCAGCATCTTGGCGGCCCATTCCTTCGGCGCCGGGTCTGAGCCGACCTGCGGGATCATGCCGCCGATGGCGATGGCGCCGTCGGCCTCGTCGGCCGTGAGGTTGGCAAGTGTGGTCGGCGCCGCGACACTGGCGTTGCCGATCACCAGATAGGTGAGACCAAGCTCCTTGATCTTCTTCATGATGATGGTGACCTCGGCCGGCCGGCCGAACACCACCACCACGTCGGCGCCCTTGTCCTTGATGCTGAGGAGCTGCGAGGTCATGTCCTTGTCGCTCGGCGCGTAGGACTCGTTGGCGACGGTCTTCACGCCGAGCTTCTCGAAGGTGGCGTTGATGCCCTTCTGCGCGCCCAGGCCGAAGTCGTCGGCGACGACCAGCGTCGCAGGCTTGGTCTTCTTCAGCGTGTTCACCACATAGGTCGGCAGCATCTCGGCGAGCTGGCCGTCATGAACGTGATGCCGGAACAGCCACGCGGTGCCCTGGTCGGTGATCCGGCCGTTGGTGGCGCCGACGATGAAGGGAAGCTCGGCCTTCTTGATCACCTCGGTCTGAGTGAAGACCTGCGGGCTGATCATGGACGAATAGACGATCAGCGGCTTGTCCTCGAGCACGCGGTTGAGCGCGTTCAGCGCGCCCGCGCCGGAGGTGCCGGTATCCTCCACCGCGAGCTTGATCTTCTTTCCGGCGATGCCGGGGCCCGCATTCAAGTCGTCGACCGCCTGCTGCAATCCGTTGCGGGCCTGCACGCCGAGCAGCGCCGTATCGGTGGTCAACACCGTGGTGAGCGCCATCGGGATCGGGTCGGGACACGCGGCCTGCGCCCCTGCCCTGGTCGTCAGTCCAAGCGCCAGCACCATTGCGCCGGACCACGCCGCCGCGCAGTGCAGATAGGAATGAGCCTGGCGCTTGATTGGGCGCATGATGATGTCTCCCGCTTTGAAGGGGACGATCTAATCAGCGTCCGAACGGCGTAAAAAGCAGAGATAATGAGCGGTCGCGAGCCGCGAATGCTCATTATGTATGCAACCACCTGATGGTTCTAGTCAGGACATTCGGTTGGCCTGCACGGCGCGTCCTCCATTCGTCCGATACCAAGCCTGGGCCAATTGCGCCAAGCGCACCAAGGCGCTTCGCATCGCCGTCGCCTGATACATCGCGCCGAACAGGAACCAGGCCAGCGCCGCGGTCTTGATCGTGAAGGCCGAGTTGCTGACGCAGAAGATCGCGCCGTAGTAGATCGCCATCAGGTTACGGAACGTGCAGAAATTCCGATCCGGGTTCTTCAGCGAGAACGGGATCAGCCAGAGCACCGCAAGCCCGACGATGCCCACGCGGCTGATCGCATAGGCATAGCCCGAATCGAACGCCTGCATGCTCGGCGCCTTCAAGCCGAACCACGTCAGAAGATCGAACTCGCCGAGGATGCGGGCGGACAGCACGAAGCGTCCGACGAAGCCGTTGTCGATGTAACGGTTCTGCGGGTCGTAGCTTCCGGTCACGATCAGCGGCACGAGCACCAGAACGGCCACCGCGATCAGCGGCATGAACACGCCGCCCATCGTGGTCCAGGCGATGGGGAAGAAGGACGCCGCCAGCGCGATGATGCACAGATACGCGCCGAAGCGGCTGTCGCCGAGGATGATCAGCACCATCGCGCCTGTCATCGTGGCGAAATACAGCTTGTTCTCCATCCGCGAGCGCACCAGTCCCCACAGGAAGACGATGACGCCGAAGTTTCCGGCCGACACAGGCTCGAGAAACACCGATGACACGCGATGGTCGCCGAGGAACGGCAGCAGATTGCGGCCGCCGCCCTCCCCGCCGCCGCCGGGACGCGTGCCGCTGATGAACAGATCGGAGTTCTGCCAGATCTGCTTCGCTTCGAGCGTGCCGCGCGCGATGTAGTATTTCGCGATGTTGAAGAACTTCGTGAACATCTCGATCCAGAAATACTCGAACAGCGCCACGATCAGCACGATGACGACCGCGGCGCCGACGATGCGATCGGCGGTCTTCACGTTGGGCGAGGCGGTCCCGAGCAGAAAGAACCCGATCGGGATCGCAAGGTCGCGCACGATCTTGACGTCGATGGTGCTGTCGTTGCCGGTGACGTAGCGGATCGAGGCCAGCAGCATCGGCCAGATCGCGATGAACCCGAGCAGAATCAGGTGAGCATTGGTGATCGAGCGAAAAGCCGCGAGAAACGTCAGCGACAGGATCACGAACTCGCAGAGGATGACGTGCATGTCGCTGATCGCCATCACGTTGGTGTTGGCGAAACACAGCCCCATGTTGAACGTGGTTGCGCCTAGCACCAGGAGCGTCGTCACGACCGGTGAGATCTGCGGCGCAGCGAGCGCGGCCGGCATCCGAGGCAGGCTGAGCGCCGGCGATGAGACGGGGGTGACCGACATGAGCGCTGGCGTGTCCTATTTCGATCTCGGCGCGCGGCCGCTGGACGCGGCGATGTGCTTGAGCAGCACCGCCATCTGCGGGCGGTCCTGGCCGTCGACCGGCTGCACGCTGGTGAAATAGCTCGGCGGCCAGAAGCCCGCGGCCCAATAGGTCCAGCCGATCCACAGCTCGCTGTTCTGCGCCATGTAGTTCAGCATCGCCTCCAAGGCCGCGAGGCAGACCGGATCGGCCCCGCCGCCGAATTCGCCGAGGAAGCCGCGCTTGCCGTTGTCGCGCAGCCACTGCGTGAACCTCTCCAGCGTGGTCACGCCGATCTGCTCGCTACGGCAGTCGGGATGGGTGCCGGAATAGTCGCGATCGAGATACTGATGCACCTCGAACGCGTAATTGTTGCCGGGATCCTTGACGCCGAGCATGGCCTCGGCGTTGGACGTGCCGTAGCTCTTGCCGTGCCAGCTGTGCGCGCCGGTCCAGGCGTTGCCGGGAACGAGGATCAGGTTGGTGGCGCCGGCCTGGCGGATCGCCGCAATCGCCGCATTGGCGGCCTCCAGCCAGGTCTCGGTCTTCAGCCCCTTCGGCTCGTTCATCAGGCCGAAGATGGTATTCCGATCACCCTTGTAGTGCTGCGCAAGCCGCCGCCACAGATCGGCGAGTGCAGCTGCGGTGACGTCCGCCGTGCCGATCGGCTGCTGGCGGTAAGCCGCATAATTGTGCACGTCGAGCACGACATGCAGGCCGCGGCCGGTGGCGTATCGCACGGCGTCATCGAGCCGCTTCAACTCGTCGGTATCGAGCTCCGCGTTGAGCGTCGGCTGAAGCCGCTCCCAGAGAAAAGGAAGCCGGATCGTGTTCATTCCGGCGGCAGCGAAATGATCGATCATGGGTTTCGACGGATAGAAGTAATCGGTCGCGGGACGGCCCGGCAGCTTTCGTCCGTTGAATTCGGCCCCTGCAATGTTCACGCCGGTGAAGCGGAGGGCGGCAGCATTTGCCGGCTGTGTGTTCGCGACAATCCCGCCGGCCATGAACGCGCTCAGCAGCGTCAGTGTCGTCAAGCGCACCATCGATTGATACCTCTGATCTCTCGCAGCGCCGCCCGCAGCGTCGACAGTTCTGACATGCAGCGCGCGTGACGCGCCACTGAATTCGCGTGATGCGTCGTGACGTCGACGCTGCGCAGTTCCATATCGCGATCGGCAATAAGCTAGTTCGAGTCCGCGGCAACACGATGTTGCAATCGCGCGCTGCAATCGCCGGCGATGAAATCAAAACGCGTCGTATTCGCGCAACGTGCCGCATCGCTGAGCGGCGCGCGCATTCGATGAGCAATTATTTTTCTGACGCAGGACCGCTGCGGGCTCGCCACGTATGTGGCGCGTTCGTGAAGCGCGCAAAAAATTTGTTCAACGAATCTTCTCGCGGATGCGAAACGAAAAGCTGCGATGCGCGTTGCCCGCTCTGGATTTGCGATTGCGGGGAGGCATCGCGTTCACATGCGTATTGTTCACGTCGTGCGCCAATTCCATCCTGCGGTTGGCGGCATGGAAACGGTCGTCTGGGAGCTCGCCACCGCGCAGGTGGCGAAGGGTCATGCCGTGCGCGTGGTCACGCTCAACCGGATGTTCGAGAAACCCAACGAGCGATTGCCGGCGCGCGAGTTCGTCGCCGGTATCGAGGTGATCCGGGTTCGCTATTTCGGATCGAATCGGTATCCACTTGCCTTCGGCGTGCTCCGGCATGTCGGCGAAGCCGACGTCGTGCACGTGCACGGCCTCGATTTCTTCTTCGACTATCTCGCCTGGACCCAGCCGCTGCATCGGCGGAAGCTCGTGGTCTCCACCCATGGCGGCTTCTTCCATACGCCGTTCGCGGCGACGCTGAAGAGACTGTATTTCTCGACCGTCAGCCGCGCGTCGCTGAGCTGGTACGGCGGTGTGGTGACGGTCAGCACCGCCGACCAGACGCTGTTCAAGGCGATCCGCCCGCGTGGCGTCACGCTGATCGAGAACGGCGTCAACATCGAGAAATATGCCAATGCCGGCCCGCGTCGACCGGCGAAATCGATCCTGGTGCTCGGCCGCTTCTCGGCCAACAAGCGCCTCGACCGTGCGATTGCGTTCCTGGCGGCGCTGCGCCGGCGCGACCCGGAATGGCGGCTGACGATCGCCGGCCGCCCCGGCGACCTGAGCGCCGAGGATTTGCGAGCGCTCGCGGCCCAGGCCGGCGTCGGCGATGCGGTCGAGGTCCTCACCCTGCCGTTCGACGAGGTCGTCCGTCATATCATGGGCAAATGCTCGGTGATCGCCAGCGCCTCGACCTATGAGGGCTTCGGCCTCGCCGCTATCGAGGGCCTGTCGGCCGGGCTGTTCCCGCTGCTCAACGACATCCCGCCGTTCCGGCATCTGGTCGAGCGCCACAACATCGGACTGCTGCTCGACTTCTCCGACGCCGAGATCGCGGCCGGCCGCTTCCTGTTGAAATGGCGCGAGGTGCAGGCGCGTTACGCGGACTACCGCCAGCGCGCCATCGAGGCGAGCGCGAGCTACGCCTGGGCGCAGGTCAACGACAAGTACGACGCCTGCTATCACTCCGTGCTGGGCGACCGGGTGCGCTCGATCCTCAACATCTCGGTCGACGTGCGCACCTTCAACGACGCGCTCCGCCTTTTGGACCAGCGCTACGCCAAGGGCGATCGGGCGACCGTGGTGTTCGCCAACGCCCACACGCTGAACAACGCCTTCCACAACGAGGAAGCGCAACAGGCGTTGCGCCAATCGATCGTGTTCAACGACGGCATCGGCGTCAATCTGGCGAGCCGCGTGCTGTTCGGAAAGTGGTTTCCGGAGAACCTGAACGGCACCGACTTCATGCCGGACTATCTGCGGCACACCAAACACCGCCTCCGCGTCTTCTTTCTTGGCGCCAGGCCCGGCATCGCCGAGCGTGCCGCGCGCTATCTGATGAGCATCGATTCCCGTCACGAGTTGGCCGGCTGCCACCACGGCTATTTCGACGACGCCGACGGCGCGCGCGTCGCCGAGGAGATTCGCCGCTCCAGGGCGGACGTGCTGCTGGTCGCGATGGGCGACCCGCGGCAGGAGCTCTGGCTGCGGCGCCACTTCGCGCAGACCGGCTGCCGCTTCGGCTTCGCGGTCGGCGGGCTGTTCGACTTCATGGCCCATGAGGTGCCGCGCGCACCGCAATGGGTCCGCAGCCTGTGCATGGAATGGCTCTATCGCATCCTGCAGGAGCCGCGGCGGCTGTGGCGCCGCTACTTCGTCGGAATGCCGGTGTTCCTGTTGCGTATCGGCGGCCAGTGGCTCGCCGGCCCGCGCGTCACCAGCGCGGAGCGCTGATGCGTTTGAGCCCGACCGCGAAGGCTGCCGCGGTCCCGACCGCAGGCGCGAGCGATTCCAGCCGGATCGGCGCCATGCTGAGCGCAGCCTGGTCGATGGCGCACCGCTGGAAGGGCCGCATCTTCTACGCCGTCCTCGATCAGGGCTTCGCCAGCTCGGCGAACTTCCTGCTGACCATCCTGTGCGTGGTCTGGATGCCGCTCGATGCATTCGGGCGCTACGTCATCGTGTGGTCGGTGTCGCTCCTGGTCGAGACCGCCCAGGTGTCGCTCATTCTCGACGCGATGCCGGCGATCGTCGCGCGCTACGGCCAGCGCAACCGCCGAAGGCTCGACGCGGCTGGACTATGGGTGGTCCTTATCTATGGGGCGCTCACCAGCGTGCTCATCCTGGCGAGCGTGCCGGGCTTCACGATCTGGGCGCCGGAATTCGTGCTGCCGATGCTGTGTCTCGCGGCCGCCAATCCGTTCCAGCGCGCCTACATTTTCCTGCGCAGGCTCTGCTACATCCGCGACCGCCAGGATGTCGCGGCGGCGGCTTCGTTTGCCTACGGCGTGGCGCTGATCGGCGGCGGTTGCGCGCTGCACCTCGCGGGTGCGCTCTCGGTGCATGCCGTGGTGCTGGTCTGGGGCCTGGCCAACGGCGTCGCCGTGGTGGTGATCTATCTCCGCGGTCTCGCGATTCCGGGCCGGCTCTATCCGGCGCAGGCGCTCTGGCTGGGGCGGCAGTTGTGGCGCTCGGGGCGCTGGCTGATCGCCGCAGCGATCGGCACCTGGGCGACCACCTGGGGCATGCTGCCGCTGATCGCGGCGACCGCCGGCGTCGAGACGGCGGGCGTGATCCGCGCGCTGCAGAACCTCTTCACGCCGATCGTGCAGTTCAACGCCGCGCTCAATCTCGCGATCCTGCCGCGCGTCGCCGACAATGTCGTGGTGAAGGGGCCGCAATATGCGCGGTCGTTCGCGTTCTACAGCACGGCGCTGTTTCTCGCCCTGGTCGTGGTCTATGCCGGCTTGGTGATGAGCGAGGCGAAGCCGATCCTGTCGCTGCTCTACCGCAAACCTGAAATCGCCGCCGGCGCGTATCTCCTCTGGCCGCTGGGACTCGCGATGATCCTGGAATCAGGCCGCCAGGGCTCGCAGATGGCGCTCTTGTCCCTGAACGTGACCCGGCCGTTCTTCGTGTCGCGCGTGATCGCGGTCGCGGTGTTCCTCGTGGGCGCGCTGGCGCTCGGCCGGATCTGGTCGGCTGACGGGATCCTCTGGGCCTATGCCATGTCGCACGCCGCCGGCACGGCCTTCGTCATCTACGCGGCCTTCTCGCGTCTTTCGCCATCTCGTCCCGACAACTCACTCGCAAGGTGACATCCATGTCGATCCGCTACGAGCTCAAGCGCATGACCCGCACCGCCCTGGTGCCGCTGCTCTATCGCTATCCGCCCTTCGTGCTGGCGCCCGAGCGGCTCTATCTGTTCATGCATTATCTGATCGCGACCAAGGAGGTGCCCGGCGCCGTCGTCGAGATCGGCTGCAACCTCGGCGGCACCGCCGTCATCGCCAAGCGGATGCTCGACCGGCTCGACGCCAACAAGCCCTATATCTGCATCGACACGTTCGACGGCTTCGTCAGCGAGCAGTTCGAGGCCGATGCCGCGCTCGGCACGCCGTCCAAGGACCAGAACCTGTTCTCGGGAAACTCGAAAGAACTCGTCTCGAAGATCATGCAGCGGCATGGCTGCGGCGACGTGAAGCTCGTCCAGGGCGACGTGACCAAGGTCCCCGACGCGGAGCTTCCGGCGCAATGCTCGGGTGTGCTGCTCGACGTCGACCTGACCGAGCCGACCTACATCGCCTTGCAGCGGTTCCTGCCGCGTCTCGCGCCAGGCGGCTTCATCCTGGTGGACGATTGCCAGGACGGCGGCAGCTGGAAGGCGCGCATCGGCTACAGCGCGTTCTGCCGCGAAAACGGTCTGGAGGAGCAATACATGTACGGGATGGGCATACTGCTGCGCGCGTGAGCCGCGCCGGTGCGAAAATTATTGTCCGGCCTGCTCACGGCCGCCGTCATCGCGGCGGTCTGTCTCGCTGGCCTCGAATTGATGTTGCAGGTCTATGTCACCGCGATCGCCAAGCGCGGCAAGCTGTTCGACTACGACGTCCAGGCCGGATGGCGCACGTTGCCGAATCTCGATCTCGTCCGCCGCAACGCGGCCGGCCAGGACTGGCGCATCGAGACCGACTCTGCGGGGCTCCGCACCTTTTCCAGTGAACCGGCTTCCGACCGAAGAAATCTCCTGATCCTCGGCGACTCCTTTGCGTTCGGCGAAGGCGTGATGCTGCAAGACCGCTTCGATGCCCGGATCAGGACCGCAAGGCCGGAGCTCAACGTCGTCAACACCGGCACCATGGGATACGGCACCGATCAGGAATACGTCATCGCCCGGCCATTTCTCGACGACCTGCATCCCGGCGACGCCATCCTGGTCCTGCTCTACGCCAACGATTTCTACGACGTGCTGCGTAAGGATTTTGTGCTGCGCTCCAAGCCCTATTTCGTCCGAGATGGCGATCAGTGGCGGCTGCACAATCCGCATATCGGCTGGTTTGAATGGCTGCGCGACCGCTCCTACCTGATTTCGATTGCGGGCGAGCTGTCGGAGGCGTTACGCGGCTCGGCGTGGGATTTCGACGCGGCGCAATCGATCGTCACCCACATCCTCGAGCGTATCGAGGCTGAGAAGCCGGCCTCGGTTCCCGTCGTGCTGGCCTATCACGGCCGCTCCTCGAAAATCCCGTGGCCGCCCAACATCCGGATGTCGGAGCTCTGCGCGCACATCACGCTCTGCGTCGATCTCGATCCGGTGCTCGATCAGAAGACCGACTTCCTGCCGGACGGCCACTGGACGCCGGATGGCCACAGGAAGGTCGGCGACAGGCTGACCGCCGTGCTCAATGACCTGCAGCGCTGCGGCCCGAGTTCCTGCGCGAGCGCGGCGCAGTAGTTTACACCGCCAGCGCCCGCCGCAGCCCAGCCACCGCCTCCTGCAGCCGCTCGACGCGATTGCCGAGCACGCGGTGATCGCTGAGATACGACCGGCTCCGCACAGCCTTGTCCAAGGCCGCGGCGGCGCGATCCATGAACAGCCGGTCGAACACCGCCGCGCCCTTGCGCAACGCGGACGACGCGAGCTTGCGGCCGTTCGGCCGCGCGTGATCGGCAACCGTGCCGGAGAACCGGCGATAAAAGTCGTCGATCAGCGCCGTGTCGCTCGAATCCGGCTGCAGCGCCTGATCCAGACGATCGAGCAGCCGGAGCTTGCGATGCTTCAGCGCCTCGAAGCCCGAGCTTGGCGGGATCGCGATCGGCCGATACGGCAGATCGAGCGAGGCCGTCCAGTCGCGCCACTTGAAGGTGGCGATCTCCGGCGAGCACACCACTGGAATCCAGGGAATGCGCAGCGTGTCGGCGACGATCGCGCCATGCATCGCCTCGGTGACCACCAGCCGCGCGCTGCCGAGCGCCCGCAGCACCTTGTCCGGCGGCCAATGCGGATCGATGAACACCAGGCCGAGCTTCCGGCAGATGTCGGGCCAGCGGCTCGCGCTCACCGAATTGTAATGCGGGAAGAACACCACGTCGTGGCTCTCGGACCGCGCAGGCTTCAGGCCTTCGGTGACGGCGAGCAAGGCCGCGGCGTCCGTCACGGCGGCGGCCGGCTCGCCGATCAGGCGCCCGGTCAGCGGGCCGCGCACCGCGAGGATCGACCACGACGGCTCCGGCCATTGCACCGGCAGCGGGCCGGTGCCGGCGCCACTCCCGAGCACGAACACGCGCTTATTCTCGGTCGCCGCGCGAGAGAGAAAATCATCACGGAAGATCGAACCGATGCCGAGCAGCACCGCGTCGTCGGCCTCGAAGGCGGCCTCCGGCAGCAGCGCCGGCCAGAGCACGGCGTTCAGGTCGTCGCCGAAATTGCCGGTCGGGCTCCGATAGTAGATGACCTGCATGCCGCACCACGGTCCGGGACGCCGGCCTCAGGCGTTCGGCCGCGCCCGCTTCATTGGGACGAACACCAGGAAGCAGCGACTGTGCGGCGGATGGCCCTGCAGCGGCCGGAACGCGGTCTCGTGCTCCTCGCAGACAAACGCCTTGTAGGCGTCCTGCGGGAAGTAGCGCAGGACATCCTCGTTGGCGGCGCCGTATCGCGCCAGTTGCTCGTCGCCGTGCAGCTCGACGAACCAGGCGCACGGCAGCTGCAACGTCTCGCGTGCGCCCTTCAGCGCTTCGATCTCGAAGCCTTCGATATCCATATAGATCACGTTCGGCGCGCCGAAGCGGTGCACCATCTCGTCGACCGTGAGCGTGTGGATGAGATGGCTTGCGATCGCGCTGCTGTCGCGGCTCGAGTTGAAGGTCGCGGCGGCGCGATCGGTGCCGATCGTGCTGGAGATCAGCGCATTGAGCACGGTGACGTTCGGCACGCTGTTCAACGCGAGATTGCGCTGCGCGACTTCGGCATTGTGCCGGTTGGCCTCGACGGCGACGACGCGTCCTTCGGGGCCGACCTGCCGCGACAGCAGCATGGCGATCAGGCACTGATGCGCGCCGAGATCGAACACCAGCGCGCCCGGGCCCAGCCCGTGCCCGACCAGGAAGCGAATCTCCGGCGGCAGCTCCCAGTCCTTGTCGTACCACTCCTCGGCGACGCGATCCTCGATATGGATCTGGAAGCCGTAGTAGCCGTAGCGGTGCGACACGATGCGCTTCTGGAAGGTCCAGAGATCGAAGTTGTATTTCGCGATCTTCAGCGCGTCGGTCACCGGGACCGGAAGATAGGTCTTGGCCAGTGTGCGCAGATCCATGACGGCCTCCCAGAATTAGATAACGGTGTCGGCGAATTCGCGGGGATCGAGCAGGCGGCAGGCCACGTCCTCCCACGACAGAAAGCGCCGCGGCTTGATGTCGTGGCGGCGCGCCAGCGCTCCTTCGACCGCAGTGGCGATCGATGCCGGATCGCCGGGCGCGTAGCCGAAGCGGTTGGGATTGTCGCCCGTGGCGAAGGCCGGGCACACCGCCGGGATCCCGCAGTACTCGTACTGCATCAGCTTCATGCTGGTGTCGCTGATGTAGTCGCACTGGCCGGATGGCCGATAGGGCGCGACGCCGAACGTGGCGTGACGGATATAAGGCAGCGTCGCCGCGAATTTCATCTCGGCGTGCTGGATGACGTTGCCCGGCGCGTCGAACCTCTGCCCCGCGCCGATCACGTGGAACCGGATGTTGGGAAAGCGCTCCGCCGCGGCCTGGAAGAACCCGGCATCGAACAGCATCGAGCCGACCGAGACCGCATTGAGCTCGGTGTCGTATGGATTGGGGCAAGGCGCTGCGAAATCCGCATGCTGGAAGCCGTGCGGCACGAAGAACAGCCGCTCGCCGGCCCAGTCGAAGCCCGGCGCCATGCGCCGCGACGGCACGCAGGCGAAATTGATGACGCGCGACGCCTTGGCGAGCTCGTCCTGCACGCAAGGGTGCACGCCGACGGTGGCGAGATCGTCCGACGCCAGATAGGCGATCTTGACCGCATGATTGAGCGCACGCGCGCGCCGCAGCAGCACCACGCCCAGGCCGGACTCGACGATCACATGGGCGGCGGACTTCAGCGCGTCATCGAGGAACTGGCACGGCATCCGGCCGTAAAGCCGGTAGAGCGGCGCCGACAGGGCGTTGAGCACGCGGTTGTTCAGATTGATCGGATGGAACGGCGTCTTCCAGAGATAGCAGCGCACGTTGTTGCTGAGCTCCGGCTTGTTGGCGCGCTCCCAGAGAAAGCTCCGGGAATCGCCGCCCTTGAGCCGTGTCAGCGCGCTGAAGCGCACCGAGATGAACGTCACGTCGTGGCCGAGCCGCACCAGCGCATCGGCGATCGGATGCATGTTGGCGCGCCGCGCGGTGCGGTAGTCATGATCGGAAATGAGCACGATCTTGCGGCCCGGACCGATATCCGGGGCCGGCTCCGATGCGGCCTGCGGCCACGGCTCGGGCCGCAGCCGCGACAACGCATCGGGGACACTCTCGACAGACGCCACGTCAGCCTCCGCCTTTGATCTGCTGGCACGATGTCGAATGCGGCGACGACCAGTCGACCACGCGCCCGACATTGTTGGCGATCTTGGCCTTGTCCTTCTGCCCGATGAAATGCAGCGTGCCGCGCGGAAAGCGCTCGCAGAATTGCGCGAGCGTGCTCGCCGTGGCCGAAACGGTGTCGCGCCGCGGCAGCACCGCGATCGCGCCCTTCTTCAGGATGTAGGCGTCCTGCACGTTGGACAGCGTCATGGTGTCGAGGCAATCGCGAAACAGCGACTGATAGATCTTCGGCTTCTGCGGCAGATCGGACGAGTTGGTCAGGATATAATCGCGGCTCTTGGTGCAGCTTTCGGCCCGCGCCGCGCCGGTCGCCCCGGCGAAAGCCAGCAAGCTCAGAGCCACGACCCGGCATTTCATCGGGCCGCCTCCTGCAGCATCGACGCCGGCGCATAAGTCGAGCCGTAGGCGTTGCTCTCGTATGGCTCGTAGTATTTGAACCGACTGAAATCGACCCGCGTCAGCACGGTGCCGATGATCCGGTCGTGCACCGGAGCCAGGAGATCGACCGCCCGCATCAGCATGTCCTCCGGCGTGCGATCCCAACCGACCGTGAGGATGATCGAATCCGCAAGCTCCGCCAGCGCACGGCCGTCGATCAGCGGCAGCAGCGGCGGCGAATCCACGATGATGACGTCGAAATGATTGCGCAGCTCCTTGAGGATGTCGCTCATGCCCTCCGAAGACACGAACTCGGTCAGCAGCGCCACGTCCTTGGGCAGCGGCGCCGGCAGGAACGCGAGGCGGCTCTCCGGATCTACGAGAATGGCCTGGTGAAGCGGCATGCCCGCAACCGCGACCTCGACCAGCCCGGTCCGAACGGCGGGGCACAGCGAACGCGACAGCTGCGGATTCCTGAGGTCGCCTTCGATCAGCAGCGTCTTGACGCCAACGGACGCCAGCGACATCGCCAGGTTGGCGGCAAGCGTCGACTTGCCCTCGCCGCTGATCGCCGAGGTGATCGCCACCACCTGCGTGTTCCGCGTGCGCGCGACATGCTGCAGCGTGAAGCGGATGGAGCGGATGGCCTCGGCGAACTGCGACATCGGCTGCGTCACCGCGTAGCGCAACAGCGGCGGCTGCAATCCGGCCGGCAGAAGTCTCGTCGTCCGCGGATCGTAGCGGTCGAGATCGGCCCGGCCCTGCTTGGTCAGGCCGGCGAGCTCGCGAGCGCTGATGTCGGGAAGCGCCGCGATGCTCGGCAGGCCCGACGCCTTGGCCTGGCCGTAGGTCTTGATGCGCCGGTCGAGATAGTCGGCCACCATCGCGAACAGGCAACCGAGAAACAGCCCGACCAGCAGCGCCAGCCCCAGCGTCAGAGCGGTTTTCGGGAACGACGGGCTGAGCGGCGCATCCGCGCGCGTGACAATGCGCGAGTCCGCGAGCTCCAGGCTTTCGTTGGCGCTGGCCTCCTTGTAGCGGGCGAGAAAGCTTTCATAGAGCGTGCGATTGGCCTCGGCCTCGCGCTGCAGTTCGCGCAGCCGCACCTGTGCCTGCCCGGAATCGGTGGAGATGTTGGTGAGGTCGTCGAGGCTCTTCTGCAGCGATTTCTCGCGCGCCGCCGCGACCTCGTAAGAGTGCCGCCGCGACTGCAGGATGCGCTGGATCTCTTCGCTGATGAGCTTCTTGGTCTCGCTCAACTGAGCACGAACGGTCGCAAGCTGCGGATGGCGGGCGCCGAACTTGGTCGAGAGGTCGGCATCGGTCTTGGCCAGATCCGCATATTGCGTGCGCAGCCGCGCGATGGTGTCGGAACCCAAAGCCTCGGTCAGCGAGCCTGAGTCGCCGCCGCTTTTCGCGATCCGGTCGACCTGTTCGAACTTGGCGCGCGCTTCGGCCGCCTCGGTGCGGGCCTCGATCAGCTTGGTGTTCAGGTCGCCCATCTGCTGGTCGTTGATGGTGACGCCCTGGGCGACGACCAGGTTGTTCTTGGCGCGGAAATCCTGCACCGCGTTGTCGGACGTGATCACCCGCGCCTTCAGCTCGTCGAGCTGCTGATTCATCCAGCCTGCGGCGATCTTGGTGGCATCGTATTTGGAGCGCACCTGCTCGAGGAAATAGGCCTGGGCGGCGGCGTTCGCGATCGACGCCGCCTTGTCGCGATTGACCGAGCTCGCCGTGATATCGACCAGGAATGTCGACTTCTGGCGCAGGATCTTCAGCCGGCGCTGCAGCGTGTCCATCGCCCGCGCCCGGGCAATCTCGTTCGGATCGAGGCCCGAGCCGCCGCTCGAAAACAACGATCGGATCCAGTCCAGCACGCCGGGCGGCGGCGCGAACTCCGGATCGTCCTTCAGCTTCTGGCCGTCGACCACCCGCTGCATCACGGTAAGCGACTGCATCAGCGACACCTGGCTCTCGATCGATGCGTCGTCGGTGCCGAAGCTGCCGTTGGGATTGCTGTTGTTGCTGTCGGCGACGTTGGAGCGGCGCGGATCGATCAGGATCGTCGCAGTCGCCGAATAAAGCGGCGTCACCACCGCGACGAACACCAGCGCCAGCGCGACGGCAACCGCGACCGTGATGCCGATCAGCTTGACGTGGCGGCGCAGAATGCGGGCGATCTCGCGTACGTCGATGTGGTGAAATCCGCCCGACGCCGGAGCCGGAACCGCCAGTTCGGCGAACGGATGCGGGATGATCTGCGCCTGATTAGAACTGTGCTGCGACATTGAGTCCGATCTCATGCTTGTCATAGGTCGACGTCGGGATATTGCTGTCGCGGTTGGTGTATTGGTGACGCAGCGAAACGGTCCAGTGCCGGTTCAAGAGATAGCGAACCTCCGCGAGCGTCGCGTAGACATTGTCTTTCCTGGTCAGACCGATGAACTGGTCCTTCTCGTAGATCAGGCCGAGCGAGAGGATGACGTTGCGGCGGAATTCGTAGTCCACCGACATCTGCAGGTTGTCGGCGCGAATGCCGGTCGCATCGGTGTCGACCGCCTGGGTGATGATGCTTTCCGCCTTGAACTTGACGTCCACCGTGCGGGTCGGCCGCCACACCAGCTGGGCGCGGTAAGCAGGTCCGGTGACGGGACCGATGGCCGGCGAGTCGAACTGCTGGTCGGCGTAGCCGAAACCGACCTCGCCCCAGATCAGCCGCGACAGCTCGAAGCTGACGCCGGCAAGCGCGCGGTATCCTTCAGAGCTCAGCGGCCGGTCCGGCGTGCCGCGCAGCTCGCGCCGATTGCCCTCGACCGCTCCGAAGATCCCAAAGCTCGGCGTGAACACATATTCGACGCGGCCGTGCCCGGTGTAGATCTGTCCGTCGCGGCTGCTCTGGTCGATGATGCTGCCGTTCTGCGCGCGCGTCGAACCGTAGTCATAAGACTCGATGCGCGCGCCTGTCGAAAACGACAGCCGGTTGAACCGCTTCCAGTAGGTCGCGTCGCCGAGGATATATGTATAAGGCGTCGGCTCGACGGCTCCGGCCGGCGAGGTCAGGCTGCCGACCGCGTCATGCAGCTGCGCCACGCGAAAGTTGGTCAGAATGGCAGCATCGTGCCCCAATTCGAACTTGCCGCGCCCCTTGAAGCTCGCATCGAGCGAGTCGAGTCCGGGATTTCTTTTGTAGGTCTCGGACTGCGCATCGGCCTGCAGCTCGATCGAATTGCCTTCCCACAGCGTGTAGGCGCGCAGCATCGGCCGCACCTGAAGCGCGATATCGCTTTGCTTGTTCGTCGGCGTTGCGAAGGCGTTGCTGGTGTAGAGCCCGCCGATCGTCAGCGAAGGAACGAACATCCAGGTACCGGCACGCACGCCGACCGGCTCGTAGCCTTCGGGCAGCCGCGTCTTCACCGGTGTGTCCTCCGGAAGAATCTCTTCAAGTCCTGACACTCCCCATCGTGGCGCGAACGGAACTGTCTCGAACACCCGCTGCGCGTTCCATGGCGATTCCATTTCCGGCGTCAGCGGCCACACCACCTGAGCGCGCGCACTTTCTGCTCCCGCCGCAATGAGCCACATCAGGCCCACTGCTCCGAGCGCTGCAGTCCGCCGCACCCCACTCAATGCAAAATTCACACCCGAACCTGCGTTCACTCCGCTCGTCGACGCTCTTGTTGATGGCGCCGTACGCGCACGCAGCCCGTCCGAAGCGCAAACGAGCGTCGCGCGGATAGCGTTCCCGCATTGCAGCAAAAAATTTACGGCAGCGGTTGCGGCGTTCCCGCACCGCCGCGCAATGCCACGCAGATGGCAAAGTAGAAGCATGTTCGTGGCGATCAGAAGAAGCGTTCCGGTATTCTGATGTTGTCGCCGGGATAGATGCGCACCGAATGATCGAGCGCGAAGCCACGCTCAACTGGCGATCCGGCACGCGTAACAAACGCCGCGGACTCGTCGGCGCGATATGTGTATCCGCCTGCGAGTGCAACGGCATCCATCACGGTCAAGCCAGGCCGGTACGGAAACTCACCGCCGCGCTTGACCTCGCCGTGCACATAAATTGGTCCGTAGGTCAGGACCTGCACAGCGACATCAGGATTCTTGAGAACGCCGTTGGTGAGCTTCGACTTGATCGCGCGCTCCAGTTGAGCCGGCGTCAATCCTGACGCTTTGACGCGGCCAGCGAGCGGCATCGAGATATACCCGCCGCTGTCGACTTGATATTCGCCGGTGATGTTTTGATCGTCGTAGACCTGAATCTTGAGCTGATCCGACGGGCGGATCGCGTAAGACCCATACGATGTCCGGGACGAAAACTCGGTGGCCTGCGCCCTGCTCAGCAGCAGGGCTTCGGGATCCTGGGCAACTGTCTGGCAGGCGGTGAGACCGAGGAGACTGAAAAGAAGCGCAACGAGAACCAAGACGCGACTGGGAAGCATGACCCCCTCCGTAACACGCAACTACCCCGCAATCGAACGCATGCGGGACGGTTTGGTTCCGAGGGCTGCGGCCAGCAATTTTTTTGTCAGCCGAAGATCAGCAGCTTCACAGCAACAAGAATGACAAGCCACGCCACCACATTGGCCAGAATGAGGCTATTTCGCAGGCAGCGCGCCTGCTTTTGATCGGCAATGCTTGTCACAGCAATGTCCCGGTCGTCGCTGCTGCAATCATCGTCGTCGAGAGCCGCGTCGGGACGCGGCTTTGCGACACGTGGATGATTGATCATCGCCATGGGCGCCGTTTGGTTCCGAACGCGACGCTAAGTTGCACCTATCAGACAACAAGCGTTGCGAACGCGCCACGGCAAAATGGTGCTCTGGTGTACCGATGATGTCCAGCGTTCATAAAGTGCGCTGTGTCGCGTAGCGGTCTTAAGGCAATTGCCTCAGCGATAAGCAGACGACATCGAGAGAGGTGCAGCGCTACCCGCCGATGCTTCGCCCACATCACGCGCTGCATCGTTGAACGCGGTCGTGCCTACGCCGATTGCAACGCGCCGCATATGTGATCGGATGAATTCGGTCTCGCGTTGAATCGTGCATATGCAACTCAGAAAAAATCACAAAGAAGTCACGCAACAACAAACAACGTATGCCGTTGTATCGCCATTGTTGTGCAGTGCAATGAATTCGGCAGTCCTTCCACGTCGCCGGGACGTAGGACCATGATGGGAGAACGAACCGATGGCGATGACGGCGTCTGTATCGCAAAGCGAGGTCGGCTCCGCGTGGCAGCAAACGCGGCCGCTGTTCTTCAAGGCAGTCGAAATCAAGAGCACCTATTCGAACCGCTACAGGTATCGGAATTCTGCCGCTGCGAACGACTCGGCGTTGTTCTCGATGAAGCGCGTCATCGACGTGATGGGTGCCGGATCCGCGCTGCTGTTCTTCGCACCGTTGTTCATCTCGATCGCGGTTGCGATCAAGCTCACGTCGCCGGGCCCCGTGCTGTTCAGCCAGCGCCGCTACGGCTATCGCAGCCGGCTGTTCCGCATCTACAAGTTCCGGACCATGTATACGCATCTCGGCGATCGCGCCGGCACCCGGCAGGCGTTGCGCGGCGATCCGCGCGTGACCAGGATCGGCCGGATGCTGCGAGCCACGAGCCTCGACGAGCTGCCGCAACTGCTCAACGTGCTGAAGGGCGATATGTCGCTGGTCGGTCCGCGCCCGCATGTGCCGGGCATGCTCGCGAACGGCATGCTCTATGAGGAGTTGGTGCCGTATTACTTCCAGCGGCACACGGTGCGGCCCGGCATCACCGGTCTCGCACAGGTCAGCGGATTTCGCGGCGACACCACCAGAGCTTCCGATGCGGTCGCGCGCGTCGACTACGACATCCATTACATCGAGAACTGGTCGCCCTGGATGGACGTGAAGATCATCCTCAAGACCTGCCAGCGGGAATTTCTGTCCGGCAGCGGCGCGTAGGGCAGTTCCGAGCCAGTTCGCATCACGGGCCATACCGGCGGTGTCATCGCCGGGCTTGACCCGGCGATCCATGAGCGGGCGCGGTTGAGGGCAGTCTTACGTACGACTTTCGCTGTCGAAGCAGGGTCATGGGCCCCCGTGTCAAGCGCGGGGGTGACAGTGTGCTTGTTGAGTGAGCGTGCTTCAATTCAGGTGGTCTAACACCGCCCGTCACGGATCGAGCGATCGACGCCGCCGCAGAGCGATCTGTCGGGTGACGAGCTTTCCTGCGACGATCCCCGCCATCGCGCCTGCCAGCTTGAATACGAGATCTGACGCTCGGCCGTGACGGTCGGGTGTCAGAAGCTGCAGCGTCTCGAACAGCGTCGCGGCTCCGAGAACAATGGCACCCGTCAGGAACGTCTGGCGCGGATAGGCCAGGCAGAACAGCACACCGACCACTGCGAAGGCGGCGAAGTGCTCGGCGTGCACCGGAAAGAGATGCGGACGCAGCGCCAGCGGCGAGAGCGTCGCGGCGGCGATCAGAGCCAAACTACCCCAGGAGGCGATCCGCGACGCGGTCAGCAGAATCTTCTCGATCATCCGGTCGGCGCAGCCGCGGTCTCTGAGGAGTGCCGTCCGCCATCCGTTGTTGGCAGCAAAGACGCCCGATTTACGGCATGACAGGCGTGCGCTTGGCGCTTCACTTGTGCGCGTGCCGGGTTGACGCTGGGGCTTCTCTGCTCCACATTCTATCCAATTCCAGGGAGATCCCCGACAAGGGGCTGAGAAACCGCTGGAACCGCGGCACTGCTGCGGTTTAGCGCGGAAATCCTTCGAACCTGATCCGGTTCATACCGGCGTAGGGATTGGATTTCGAGCGCCCCCGGTCATCGAAACCCAAGCTCTCCGCCGACAAGACGGAGACGATGATGACCTTTGATACGGACAAGACGATCGCCATCGGCGAACGGCTGAAGCCGCCGGCCGACTTGTCTCTCCGCAACGCTGCTCTTTCATCTGAGCTTCCGCCGCTGGTCGATGTGGCGGTGATTGGCGCCGGCGTGATCGGCCTTTCGATCGGCTGGCGTCTGGTTCAACGCGGCCTCTCGGTCGCCGTGTTCGATCGCGGCGAAGCCGGCAGCGGCACGAGTTACGCGGCGACCGGCATGCTGGCCGCGGCCGCCGAGCACGAGCCGGGCTGCGACGAATTCCTGGCGCTCGCGCTGGAAAGCCAGCGGCAATGGCCGGAATTCCGCGCGGCGCTCGAAGCGGACGCCGGTCCGTCGGTCGATTATCGGAATGAAGGCACGCTGGTCGTGGCGCTCGGCCGCGACGAGGTCGAACGGCTGCGGTTTCGTCACGAACAGCAGCGCCGCGCGAGCCTCGACACCAAATGGCTGAACGGCCTGGACGTGCGCAGCATCGAGCCCGGCCTGCGCGCGTCGGTCGCCGCCGGCATCTTCTGTCCCGGCGATCATCAGGTCGATCCGCGGCGGCTTGTGCCTGCGCTCGCGTCCGCATTTGTGCGCCAAGGCGGCTTCCTGTTCCAAGGCTGTCCTGTGACGGCGCTCGACATGACGGGCGGACGCGTTTCCGGCGTGATCACGCCCGCCGGTCGCTGCCAGGCGCAGACCGTCGTTGCCGCCGCCGGCGTCTGGAGCGCGGACGGAATCCTGCCGGCCACGCTCGACATCCCGATGCGGCCTCTCAAGGGCCAGGCGCTGGCGCTGCGCACGAGCCGGCAGACCGGTGCGCCGCGCCATGTGATCTGGACCGAGCAGATACACCTCGCTCCCAAAACAGACGGGCAGTTGATCGTCGGCTCGACCATGGAGGACACCGGCTTCAATCCGGCGATCACCGCTGGCGGCGTTCTGGCGCTGCTTGAAGGCGTGCATCGCGCGCTGCCGTCGAGCGAGGAAATGGAGATCGAAGCCGTGTGGTCGGGCTTCCGGCCGACCACCGATGACGATGCGCCGATCATCGGCGACAGCGGGATTCCGGGGCTGCTGCTCGCCACCGGCCATCACCGCAACGGCATCCTGCTCGCGCCAGTCACCGCGGTCGCGATCGAGCAACTGATCACGACCGGCGCGATGCCGGGTGCAGCAAGCCATTTCGGCCTGCGGCGCTTTCAGGAAAACAGTGCAGCACCGGCGCAAATCGCGGGAGCACGACGATGATCCTCACCGTCAACGGCGAACGGCGCGAAACCATCTCCGGCAATCTCGCCGAGCTGTGGCGCAAGGAAACCGAGCACCTCGAGCTCGACAGTCCCAAGGGCTACGCCATCGCGCTGAACGGCGCGCTCATTCGCAAGGACAAATGGCAGAGCACCGCGCTCACCGACGGCGACCGCGTCGAGATCGTCCGCGCCGTGCAAGGAGGTTGATATGAACGAAACCGATCCGCTTTCGATCGCGGGCGTCACGCTCGGCTCGCGGCTGTTCATCGGCACCGCGGGCTATCCCAACCAGCGCATCATGGCCGACGCCGTCGAGGCCAGCGGCGCCGAGGTCGTCACCATGTCGATCCGCAGGATCTCGCTCGACCGCCGCGGCTCCGACACCATCAATCTGCTGAAAGGCTATCGTTTCCTGCCGAACACCGCAGGCTGCGAAACGGCGCGCGACGCAGTGCTGACCGCGGAGCTCGCGCGCGAGTCGCTCGACACCAACTGGATCAAGGTCGAGGTGATCGGCGACCGCGAGACGCTTTATCCTGATGTGGCCGAGCTGCTGGACGCGACACGGCAGCTGGTCGATGCGGGCTTCGTCGTGCTGCCTTATTGCACCGACGATCCGGTGGTGTGCCAAAGGCTCGCTGACGCGGGCGCTGCCGCCGTGATGCCGATGGGCTCGCTGATCGGCTCAGGCATGGGCGTCGCCAATCCGGCCAATCTCGAATTGATCTGCCGGCGCTCCCATGTGCCGGTGATCGTCGATGCCGGCATCGGCACCGCGTCCGACGCGACCATCGCGATGGAGCTCGGCGCCGCCGCGGTGCTGCTCAACACCGCGGTCGCCAAATCCGACAATCCGGTGCTGATGGCCAGCGCGATGCGGCACGCGGTCGAAGCCGGCCGCCTCGCCTATCGCGCCGGCCGCATTCCGCGCCGCGCCCGGGCCGAGCCGTCGAGCCCGCAGCTCGGCCTGGTCGGCTCGTGAGTGCGCTCCCCTCGCCGCTGCTGATCGTGACCGACCGCCATCTGGCGCGCCGGCCGCTGGAAGACATCGTGCGCGAGGCGGTCATCGGCGGCGCGCGATGGTTCTGGCTGCGCGATCGCGATCTGGAGCCCACCGAACGCCAGGCGCTTGCATTTCGGCTGGCCGAAATCGTGCGTCCCGCAGGCGGCCGGCTGTCGATCGGCGCCGATGTCGAACTCGCCGCCGACGTCGGCACCGGCGCCGTGCACGTGCGCGACGTGGCCGACATCGCCCGCGCCCGCGAGATGCTCGGTCCCACGGCTTTGATCGGCCTTTCGGCGCACAGCTTGGCCGACGTGGCGAACGCCCAGCGAGCCGGCACCGACTACGTGACGTTCAGCCCGATCTACGAAACGGTGAGCAAGCCGGGCTATGGTCCAGCGCTCGGAACCAGCGCCATCGCGCAAGCCGCACAAATCGGCATCCCGATTGTGGCGCTTGGCGGCATTGATGCCGGCAACGCGGCTGCCGTGCTTGCGGCCGGCGCTTCGGGCATCGCCGTGATGGGCGGCATCATGCGTGCGGAAAACCCGCAACGCACAACCGAGACGCTCTTCACCGCGCTCCGGAGCAAACATATGATCCACAGCTGAGGCCGAACTGTCGCAGGCGCGTCGCTCGGCGCCGGTGTAGACTGAAGCCATGACAAGAACCGCCCTCGCAGCACTTCTGCTCCTCTGCACCTCGACATCCGTCTTCGCGCAAACCGACATCGCGAGCGAAATCCGCTCGGTCTCCACGCCCAACGATCTCAAGACGCGGATCGGCCCGCTGCAGTTCAACGACGGCCGCCCGACCCCGAAAACCGCCGAGCAGCTCTACGACCAGCTCGATTTCATCCGCGGCGTCGATGTTTTCCTGAACGCGATGCCCGGCGCCTCGCTGGTCGCCATGCGCCGCGGTCAGCGCGCCATGGGTGCCAACGACAACACCTTCGTGGTGTTCGAGCATTACCTCGATTCCAAGACCATCTTTCTGACCGGCAGCACCGAAAGCGTCTATGCGTCGAGCTTCCTCGACCTCTCCAAGGGACCGCTGGTGCTGGAATATCCGCCGCGCGCGCTCGGCGTTCTGGACGACATGTGGTCGCGGCACATTGCCGACTTCGGCGTCACCGGACCGGACAAGGGCAAAGGCGGCAAATTCCTGATCGTGCCGCCGGGATACAAGGGCAAGATTCCATCGGGCTATCACCTGGCGCGCTCGCGCACCAACGGCGTCTGGGCGATCATGCAAGGCGTCGCTGCGGGCGGCGGCGATCAATCCGGCGTCTTGCAGATCCTCGAGCGCCTCAAGGTCTATCCGCTCGACGTCGCCGACAATCCGCCGTCGGTCGACGTGATCAATGCCTCCGGCAACGCCGCCAATCTGGTTCAGGGCAACGGCTTCTCCGTCTTCGAGGACATTGCCAGCCTGGTGCAGGCCGAGCCCGCCGACGCGCTCGATCCCGAATTGACGGGCCAGCTCGCGGCCATCGGCATCGTCAAGGACAAGCCCTTCAATCCCGACGAGCGCATGAAGCGCACGCTCGCGGAGGCCGCCGCGATCGGCAGCGCCACCGCGCGATCCTTGTTTTTCAGGCCGCGCGATCCGGCCGCCTATCTTTATCCCGACTCGGCCTGGGTGACGCCGCTGGTCGGCGGCATCCAGTTCGTGCGCAACAACGCGCGGCTGCTCGACGCCCGCATCGCGTTCCACTTCGGCCACGCCGTGGTGACGCCGACGATGACCGCGACCACGCCCGGCGCCGGCATGCAGTTTGCGGTCGCGGCAGTCGACGCCGGCGGCGAATGGCTCGACGGCGGCAAGCTCTACCGGCTGCAGCTGCCGGCCAATGTGCCGGCGAAAGAATCCTGGTCGGTCACGCTGTACGATCCGCAGACCCGCTCGCTGCTGCCGACCGAAGCGCTGCAGCCCACCCTCAGCAGCCAGAACGAAAAGCTCAAGCCCAATGCCGACGGCTCCTACGAGCTGTGGTTCGGGCCCAAGGCGCCGACCGGCAAGGAAGACAGCTTCATACGGACGGTGCCGGGAAAAGGATGGTTCGCGATCCTGCGCGTGTACGGACCGACCAAGCCCTGGTTCGACAAGTCGTGGCGGCCGGGCGAGATCGAGGCGATGAAATAAGATTGCACGGCATCGCCTGTGAAATGAAAATGTCCGGTGCGCAACGCCGCCCGCGTTAATCGCGCGAAAAACCGCAGCGCTAAGGTTTCCGAATCCGCTGAATTTCTCTTTAAATATTGTGGTCGTGGAACCACGAAATAGCGCCGAATGACGGGCAGATCGCGATTGGTTCCGGCATCATCATCGCCCGACCGTGTCTTTTTCCCATTTCGTTAGTCAGTCAGAAGCCAAGCCTTTTCATTTTGACGGCGCCGCTTCCCCAATCTGGTACACCGGCCACCATCGGTTGCGGGGACTTGATGTTCCGAGTTTTCAACTGCCTCACGGATCAACACGACTGGCGGCTGGTGGCCCTGGCCGGCCTGGTCTGTTTTCTGTCGAGTCTCGTTGCGGTTCACATCTTTCATCGCGCCGTCGCCGCGCAGGCGCGCACGCGGCTGATCTGGATCGCCATCGCGGGCGGCGCGATCGGCTATGGCATCTGGGCCACGCATTTCATCGCGATGCTGGCCTACGATCCGGGCATCGCCGTCGGCTATGGCATCGCGCTGACGGGACTGTCGCTCGCCGCCGCGATGGTGCTGACCTCGACCGGATTCGGCATTGCGGCGAGCGGGCCGAAGCGCGCTTGTTCGGCCATCGGCGGCGCCATCGTCGGGGCCGGCATCGCCAGCATGCACTATCTCGGCATGTGGGCTCTCGAGGCTCCGGGCCGCGTCTCGTGGTCGATCGATCTGGTCCTGGTATCGGTTGTCGTCGGCATGGTGTTCGGCATGGCCGCGCTGACGGTCGCAGTGCGTTCGGCGAGCCTGCCCTCGATGCTCCTGGCCGGCGTGCTGCTCACGCTTGCGATCGTATCGCACCATTTCACCGCCATGGGCGCCGTCGAGCTTATCCCGGACCCCGCAAGGTTGCCGAGCCACCTGTCGCTGTCGCCCAACCTGCTCGCTGTCGCCATCGCCGGCGTGGCTTTGACAGTGCTCGGCATGAGCTTCATCGGCGTGCTGGCGGATCGGCGCCTCGCGGTCCGCACCGACAAGTTTCAGAAGATCATCCAGGAGCTGTCGGAGGCCCGCCAGCAGACTGAAGCGTCGCAGCGGGAGCTGGAGGCGCAGAAGTTCCGGCTGGACATGGCGGTCAACAACATGTCTCACGGCCTGCTGCTGTTCGATGCCGCGGAGCGGCTCGTCATCTGCAACCGGCGCTACATCGAGATGTACGGGCTGTCGCCGGAGATCGCGAAGCCCGGTTGCGCCTTGCGCGACCTCATCCTGCACCGCCAGCAGACCGGCACCTTCACGGGCAGCGTCGACGGCTATCGCGCGACTCTGAAGGGTGATCTGGCGCAGCAGAAGATCACGCACACCCACGTCCATCTGCCGGACGGCCGCTCGATCGAGATCACCAACAAGCCGCTGCCGGACGGCGGCTGGCTCGCCACGCATCGCGACACGACCGAGCAGCGGCGTGCGGAGGCCAAGATCGCCTATATGGCGCATCATGACGTGCTGACGGGACTCGCCAACCGCGCGGCCGTGACGCAGCGGATCGACGAGGCGGCGGCGCGGCACCGCAGATGGGGCGACCCGTTCTCGATCCTGCTGCTCGACCTCGACCGCTTCAAGCACGTCAACGACACGCTCGGCCATCCGGCCGGCGATGCGCTGCTCCGCGAAGTGGCGGTGCGGCTGCGGGCTTCGTTGCGCGAGACCGACGTGCTCGGACGGCTGGGCGGCGACGAGTTCGCGATCATCCAGGCCGGCGAGCCCGATCAGCGCGGCGCCGCGGCCTCCTTCGCCGAGCGCATCACCGAGGTCCTGTCGGAGCCGTTCCTGATCGACGGTCACGAGGTCAACATCGGCACCAGCATCGGCATCGCGCTGGCGCCCGAGCATGCGAAAGACCCCGACGGTCTGCTGAAGATGGCCGACCTTGCGCTCTACCGCGCCAAGTCGTCGGGACGCGGCAGCCACTGCTTTTTCACCGCCGAGATGATCGAAGCCGCGGGCGCCCGCCGCGAGCTCGAGACCGAACTGCGCCGCGCGATCCAGAACGGCGAGCTGGCGCTCCACTACCAGCCGATCGTCAACACCCGCACCCGCAGGATCTGCGCGGCCGAGGCGCTGATCCGCTGGCAGCATCCGACCAAGGGCACGATCGCGCCGGCTGAGTTCATCCCTGTTGCGGAGGAAACCGGCCTGATCGGTCCGATCGGCGAATGGGCGCTGCTCCATGCCTGTGCCGAGGCCGTGCGATGGCCGAAGGACGTCAAGCTCGCCGTCAACCTGTCGCCCATCCAATTTCGCAAGGCGAACCTGGCCGAGACCGTCACGTCGGCGCTCGCGCGGTCCGGGCTTGCGCCGTCCCGTCTGGAGCTCGAGATCACCGAAACCGCACTGATCGAGCAGGCCTCCGAATGCCTGCCGATGTTGCGCCAGTTCAAGAACCTCGGCATCGCCATCGCGCTGGATGATTTCGGCACCGGATATTCGTCGCTCAGCCAGCTGACGATGTTTCCGTTCGACAAGATCAAGATCGACAAGTCGTTCATTCGCAGCATGAACAAGCGGGCCGATTGCGCCGCGATCATTTCGGCAACGCTGACGCTCGCCAACAGCCTGAACATCGCGACCACCGCCGAAGGCGTCGAAACCGAGGATCAGTATCAGGTCCTTCGGCTCGCCGGCGTCACGGCGTTGCAGGGCTACCTGTTCAAGCGGCCCGGACCGGCCGCCGAACTCGACTTCGACGGCGTGTATGGCCGCATTCGCGTCGAGGATGCCGCGTAGCGATTCTAATTTATGCCGCTTGCTCGGTGCCCTCCCTCCCCGCCAGGGGAGGGAGGGCCGTGCGGCATGAGCGGCGCGCACTTGCTCCAGATTCACATGTCAAACAGCCCGCGCTTTCGCGCATCACGTCGGCATTTGCGCAGGCGTGATTCATCGGCCCCGGAAGTAGCAAGGCGCGGGGCGCCGCCTTCATTTCCTTCCTCCCTCCAAAGAGGGAGCGGAGCGCCGTTCGGCGCTTCGTAGCGATGGCACCTTGGAAGGTGCCGCGTGCCGTATGACCGGCACGCGCGCCTCCCGGCGCTCCACAGTGGCGTCTCTCGGCTCGGGACCGCTCTTCCGGGCGCGGGCGGACGAGCATAACCTCGCCCCTATCCAGGCAGCATTGGCGCCGCCCTTCAGCCCGTCCACGTCCAGCCCTTAAAGGGCAGCCCCGTCTTGCGACGGCGCGGGCGGTGGTCCGAGACGACCCGGCGCTCTGGCTGTGTCGGCCAGAACCTCGGGCGCCACACCCTGCTCCATCAACCAGGCACCCCTAGACGACGCCCTCAACCGAGCAAGGCATGGGGTTCGTACACGGTCTGGAAAAGAAGAAAAGATTATTGCGATTTCCGATGTTGACAGAGTGGGGACAGAGGGATTGCCAGAATGACCGAAGCCGTCTCACCGGAGACGGTGTCACCGCCGGGCTTGACCCGGCGGTCCATGACCCTGCCTCGACAGCGGAGTCTTACGTAAGACCGGCGTCGGCCGCGCCCGCTCATGGATCACCGGGTCTCGCCGCTTCGCGGCGGCCCGGTGATGACAGCGGAGTATGCTGCAACATCGTGGCCGTCCCCACCCTTCGAGACGCATTGCTTCGCAATGCTCCTCAGGATGAGGACGGGGAGAGAGCTGCCACCTGGGTCAACTGTGGCGACCTGCTCGCTCCACCGCTCAAATCCGCACTGCCTGCTCCACCCGCCCCTCGGCTCCGAACACCTTGAGATATCGCGCGATCTCGCCCGGGGTGCCGACCGCCTTGTTGGGGTTGTCGGACAGCTTGACGGCCGGACGCCCGTTCGCCTCCGTCACCTTGCAGACCAGCGAGATGGCGTTGAGCTGGTCGATCGGCTTCGGCGCGCAGCCCTCGAAGTCGTTGGTCAGGTTGGTGCCCCAGCCGAAGCTCATGCGCACCTTGCCGTGAAAATGCCGGTAGGTGGATTCGATGGTCTCGACGTCGAGCGCGTCGGAGAACACCAGCAGCTTGTCCTGCGGATTTTTGCCCTTCGCGCGCCACCAGTCGATGATCATCTCGCCGCCTTCGACCGGCGGCGCGGAATCCGGACGGAAGCCGGTCCAGTCCGCGATCCAGTCCGGCGCATGCCGCAGGAACGACGCCGTGCCGAACGTGTCCGGCAGCACGATCAGGAGATTGCCGCCATAGAACTGCTGCCAGTTCTGCAGCACCCGATAGGGCGCCTGCAGGAGCTCCTCGTCGCTCCCGGCCAGCGCCGCCAGCACCATCGGCAACTCGTGGGCGTTGGTGCCGATCGCCTCCAGATCGGTGTCCATCGCGAGCAGCACGTTGCTGGTGCCGATCAGCGCGTCGCCCAGGCCCTCCTTCAAGGCCTCGACGCACCAGCGCTGCCACAGAAAGCCGTGCCGCCGCCGCGTGCCGAAATCGGAAATCCGAAGCTCGGGGAGCTTCGCCAGCCGCTCCACCTTGGACCAGAGCTTCGCTTTCGCGCGCGCATAGATCACGTCGAGCGCGAAGCGGCCGAGCCCGCGGAGCGCCACGCGCGAGCGCAATTCGTTGATGATGGCGAGCGCCGGAATCTCCCACATGGTCGTGTGCGTCCACGGCCCGGGAAAATCCAGCACGAACTGGCCGTCCTCCTTGCGCAGGTGGTATTCGGGAAGCTCGAAGCGCTCGAGCCAGGCGAGGAATTCCGGCGAGAAGATCTGCTTGCGGCCGTAGAACGAGTTGCCGGCGAGCCAGATCATCTCCTTCTTGGTGAACCGGATCGTCCGCGCATGATCGAGCTGGTCGCGCAGCTCCTTCTCGTCGATCATCTCGGCGAGCCGAATGCGTTTGGTCCGGTTGTGCAGCGAGAATGTCGCGCGGACGTCCGGGTAGCGCGCCCAGATCATCTGCAGCATCAGCAGTTTGTAGAAATCCGTGTCGAGCAGGCTGCGGACGATCGGGTCGAGCTTCCAGGTGTGATTGTAGACGCGCTGGGCGATATCAAGCTGGGCCATCGGCACTCCGTCCGTCGCGTGGAACCATCGGCCTATAAAAGAATTTAAAGTCATCGCCCGCAACAGTTTCGAGCATCGATGGCACCGTCCACCCGCAAGCCCCGGCCCTCGGATGACAGGCCCTCCCGCTCGCAAGCCGAGGAGGCGGTCCGAGTGCTGCTGCGTTGGGCCGGCGACGACCCCAACCGCGAGGGGCTGCGCGGCACGCCGGGGCGCGTCGCCCGCGCCTACGAGGAGTGGTTCGGCGGCTACCAGCAGGACCCGGGCGACTATCTGAGCCGGACCTTCGAGGAGGTTGCGGGCTACGACGAGATCGTGGCGCTGCGCGATATTCCGTTCGAATCCCATTGCGAGCACCATCTGGCGCCGATCATCGGCCGGGCGCATATCGCCTACCTGCCAAAGCGGCGCGTGGTCGGCATTTCCAAGTTGGCGCGCCTCGTCGACGTCTATGCCAAACGGCTGCAGATCCAGGAAAAGATGACGGCGGAAATCGCGTCCTGCCTGGACAAGGTGCTCAAGCCGCTGGGCGTGGCGGTCGTGATCGAGGCGACCCACCAATGCATGACCACGCGAGGCGTTCACAAGCCGGGTGTGTCGATGGTGACGAGCCGCATGCTGGGCGTGTTCAGGGATCAGCCGCAGACGCGGCAGGAGTTTCTGACGTCGCTGAAGCTGCGCGACCGGTAGATTCGCGTTTCCACAAAGGTCGCGCCAATCTCCGGCGTCATGCCCGGCTAAGCATTTTCCAGCTGGCTCGCATCAGGCGCCACAACGGCGGTGTCATCGCCGGGCTTGACCCGGCGATCCATGAGCGGGTGCGGTTGAAGGCAGTCTTACGTAAGACTTCCGCTGTCGGAAAAGGGTCATGGACCCGCGGGTCAAGCCCGCGGGTGACGGTCGGTGGGTGTTGCGCGGGCGTGCTTCAGTTCAGATGGAACGTACCCTAACAGCGCAAGCGGTGTCACAACGTATGCGTCACCTTGCTCAGATAAGGCGGGTTGTCGGGATCGAGTCCACGCGCGCGGGCCGCCTGCTCGATGGCGCGATAGGCCGGCACCAGCATCGCAAGGGGATCGCAGGCCGGATGGCCGTCGCCGATCCAGGGCAGCGTCCCCAAAGCGCCGCCCGCGGCGAACACTTGCGCGCCCGTGCTGCCCGCATCGTTGATGACGGCGTCGACCGCGGTCGCGGCCTGATCGTTCTGCCGCAGCACCAGCATGGGCGTTGACGACGTGATCGCGGCCCATGGGCCGTGACGGAGCTCGGCCGCACTGTGGCCGATGGCGGGCACCCGCAAGGTTTCCGAGACTTTGAGCGCGATCTCGCGAACGCAGCCCAGCGCATAGCCGCGCCCCACCACGAAGGTCGCGGGCGCACCGGCCGCAGCGTCCGCCCAGGCCGACCAGTCGCAGGCGAGCGCGCGCGACAGCCTTTGCGGCAGCTGCTGCAGGCCGTCGGCCAGCTCCTTGTCGCCCGCCAGCGCGGCCACAAGGCGCGCGCCCGCGATCATCGACGTCACCACGGTCTTGGTCGCGGCGACGGCCTGCTCGCGCCCGGCGCCGATCGGCAGCACAAGCTCGGACGCTTCAGCCGCCGGCGACTGCTCGTCGTTGACGATCGCCAGCGTCAACGCGCCTTCCCGGCGCGCCACCTGCGTTGCGGTGACGAGATCGGGGCTGCGGCCGGACTGCGACGTCACCACGAACAGCACACCGCGCATGTCCGGAGGCCGCGCGTAGGCGGTCACGATCGAGGGCGCTGCCGCCGACGCCAGGATGCCGAGCCGCGCCTCGAACAGGTAACGCAGATAGATGCCGACATGGCCCGAGCTGCCGCGGCCGCAGAACACCACGACGCGCGGCTTGGTCTGCTCGATGCGTTGGGCGATCGCCGCGAACAGATCGCCTTGCGCCAGAAGCCGCTCGGCGGCCGCCGGGATCTCGGCGGTCTCGCGCGCCATCGCGGTTTTGGATTGCAGTTCAGCCATTCTTGCCGGCCGCATTGATGGCGGAGCGCAGATTGCCGCCGTGACGCTGCAACAACTGCTGAGCTTCGCTGCGGTTCAGCCCGAGCCCGATCAGGATGGCGGTCTTCAGGTCGCCGTCGGCCTGTTCGAGGTGGCGCACCGCGTCGGCCTCCGGACAGCCGACGATCTCGATCACGATCCTGGCCGCGCGGCGGCGCAGCTTCGCGTTCCGCGCGCGCATGTCGACCATCAGGCCGCGATAGACCCGGCCGAGCTTCACCATCAGCGCCGTCGAAATGAGGTTCAGCACGATCTTCTGCGCGGTGCCGGCGTTCATGCGGGTGGAGCCGGCCACCACCTCGCTGCCGGTGTCGGCCAGCACGCGATGACGCGCCACCTCGAACAGCGGCGCGCCGGGATTGTTGGCGACCGCGATGGTCACCGCACCGGCCTTGCTGGCGGCCCTCAGCGCGCCGATCGTATAAGGTGTCGTGCCGCTCGCCGCGATGCCGATGACCACGTCATCGGGGCCGATCTTCGCATCTGCAATGGCCTGCGCGCCGGCGGCCTCGTTGTCCTCGGCGCCTTCGGAGCTTCGGACCAGCGCCTCCATGCCGCCGGCCATGGCGAACACCAGCCGCTCGGCGGGCCAGTCGTAGGTCGGCGTCAGCTCGGTGCCGTCCTGCACGCCGATCCGCCCCGAGGTACCGGCGCCGACATAGACGATGCGGCCGCCGCGCTGCAGCGCCGGCACCGCGTCATCGACCGCGGCGCCGATGGAGGCAAGCGCGGCGCGAACCGCAGCGGCGGCTGCGAGCTGGCCGTCATGCATCGCCGCCAGCATCTCGGCGGTGGACCAGGAATCGAGATCGACGTAGCGCGGGCTGATCTGCTCGGTCGCCATGGCGGTCAGCCCTTCTTGAGGTTGCGGCGGGCCAGCAGCAGGGCGCCGTCCACCGCGTCGCCCTCGACCGGCACGAGCCGCCGCTGCACATCGGGCGACAGCCACGGCTGCATCGACGACGCAAGGCCGCCGAGCAGCGCGATGCGGGTCGCGCCGCATTCGAACAGCCGGCGCACCAGCTCGTCGATCTGCTCGCCGGCGTCGCGCACGATGCGCCGCGCCACCGGGTCGCCGGTGTCGGCGTGGCGCATCACCAGCGGCGCGAAGGTCGCGTAATCGGTGGCGGTGGCGCGGTCCATCCAGGCCACCGCGTCGAACGGATCGTTGTGGAAGCGGGCCATCACGTCGCGCGTGAGGCTGCTGACGAGCGCGCGCTCGTCATAAGCACGCAGCGCCAGGCGGATCGCATGCAAGCCGAGATCGGCGCCGCTGCCCTCGTCCGAGATCGGGAAGCCGTAGCCTCCCACCCGCGCCTCGCGGTCGCCGACCACCGCGTAGCCGACGCTGCCGGTGCCGACGATGACGATGCCGCCGTCCCGCCCGGCATGGGCGCCGATGCAGGCGATGTTCGCGTCGTTGACATAGACGATGGAGCGGAACGGATGCGGCCGCTGCTCGAGCTCTTCGAGCGCGCCCTTCCGGCCGACACCGGCCAATCCCATGGCGGCGTGGGCGGATTTGAGCGCATCGGGCGGAAGCCCGGCCTCGTCGAGCGCGGCGCGGCAGGCCTTTTCGACCTCGCCCAGCGCGCGGTCGATGCCGAGACGCAGCGCGGCAGGCCCCGCGATGCCGGTGCCGAGCAGCTCGCCGTTGGCGCTCTCGATGCGCGCGCGGCAGCCGGTGCCGCCACCGTCGACACCGACGAACAGCGTGCTGTGCTGCACGGCGTCCATCATCCGGCAACCCGTTGGATGTTCGCGCCGCACTGCACGAGCTTGCGGTCGAGCAGCTCGTAGCCGCGGTCGAGATGATAGATGCGATGCACCGTGGTCTCGCCTTCCGCGGCGAGCGCCGCCAGCACCAGGCATACCGAGGCGCGCAGGTCGGTCGCCATCACCTCGGCGGCCTTGAGCTGCCCGACGCCGCGCACCAGCGCGGTCGAGCCCTGCAGCGAGATGTTGGCGCCGAGCCGGCCGAGCTCCGGCACATGCATGAAGCGGCTTTCGAACACGGTCTCGCGGATGACGGAAGCGCCCGACGCGATCGTCATCAGCGCCATGAACTGCGCCTGCAGGTCGGTCGGAAATCCGGGATAGGGCTCGGTCGAGATGTCGATGGCCTGCAGCGGGCCGGAGCGCACCACCATCAGGCCGCGGTCGGTCGGCCATATCTGCGCGCCGGCGCTTTCCAGCGCCGCGCCAACGGACCCCAGATGCTCAAGATGCGCGCCGAGAATTTCGAGGTTGCCGCCGGTGATCGCCGCGGCAATCGCGTAGGTGCCGGCCTCGATGCGGTCGGTGATCAGATCGTGGCGGGCCTGATGCAGCGCCTGCACGCCCTGCACCAGGATGCGATGCGTGCCCGCGCCTTCGATGCGCGCGCCCATCTTCACGAGACAGGCCGCGAGATCGCCGATCTCGGGATCGCGGCCGGCGTTGAGAATTTCGGATTCGCCGCGGGCCAGCACCGTCGCCATCAAGGCGGTCTCGGTGGCGCCGACCGACGGCGATGTCAGCACGATGCGGCCGCCGCGCAGTCCGTCGCCAGTGACCGTCGCATGGATGTAGCCCGCCTCCTTGCTCACCTCGGCACCGAGCGCTTCCAACGCCTTGAGGTGCAGATCGATCGGGCGGGCGCCGATGGCGCAGCCGCCGGGCTGGGACACCCGCGCCGAGCCGAAGCGGGCGAGCAGCGGCGCCAGCACCAGGATGCTGGCGCGCATCTTGCGCACGATGTCGTAGGGCGCTTGCGTGTTGCGGGCGCCGCCGGCGTCGAGCACCAGCCGGTGGCCAGGCGCACGGTCGGCCGCGACGCCGAACTCGCGCATCAGGACCAGCATCGTGTCGATGTCGCTGACCGCCGGCACGTTGCCCAGCTCCAGGCGCTCGCCGCTGAGCAGCGCCGCGGCAATCTGCGGCAGCGCGGCGTTCTTGGCGCCGCAGACCTGGACCGAGCCTTCGATGCGGCTGCCGCCTCGGATGATCATCCGGTCCATGTTGTTCTCAACTCCGGCCGCGAGCGCGAGATGCAAAAAATGCTGTCGAATTCTTCGAGTTGCAGAGCGCCGCATATTAACGGAAATGGGCCCTGTTACGGTCCATCATCCTCTGGGACTTTCGCGCCCCTTAACTTAAATTGGATTCGTTGCACCGCCAGTGCGATTGGCCACGAATGTCGATGAACCCGGGTTCAGATCAACCTGCCGCGCCCCCGGAGCACGCCGTGCTCGGGACCCGCGTTTTTGACGGCACGCGCTGGCACGACGAGGCCGCGGTGCTGATCCGGGACGGGCGCGTGGTCGGAATCCGGCGCTGGAGCCAAGTTCCGGACGATTGGCCGCAGGAGCGGCTGCCGACAGGCACCACGCTGGCGCCGGGCTTCATCGACCTGCAGGTCAATGGCGGCGGCGGCGTGCTGCTCAACGACCAGCCCACCGCCGAGGGCATGCGCGCGATTGCCCGCGCGCACCGCCGCTTCGGCACCACCGGCTGCCTGCCGACGCTGATCACCGATACGCGCGAGCGGATGCAGAGCGCGATCGCTGCGGCGCGCTCTGCCGCGGGGCGCGACGGCATCCTGGGCCTGCACCTCGAAGGCCCGTTCATCAGCCCGAAGCGCCCCGGCGTGCATCCGCCCGACCGGATCGTGAAACCAAATGAGAGCGACATCGAGCAATTGTACGAGCTGGGCTCCGCCGGCACCTCGCTGGTGACGCTTGCGCCGGAATGCTTGCCGGCCGGGTTCGTCCAGACGCTGACCACCAGCGGCATCCGCGTCTCCATCGGCCACAGCGAGGCGACGGCCGACGACGTTGCCAAGGCGGTGTCCGATGGCGCGACCGGCGTGACGCATCTGTTCAACGCCATGCCGCCGCTGAGCGGACGCTCGCCGGGCATCATCGGCACGGCGCTGACCAACGAGCGGCTGACCGCGGGACTGATCGTCGACGGCTACCATGTCGATCCGGTTTCGATCCGGCTCGCCTTTGCGGCGAAGCGCTCCGGCATCGCTCTCGTCACCGACGCGATGCCGAGTGTCGGCTCGTCGCTGCACCGGTTCGACCTGCTCGGCAAGCCGATCACGCTGCTGCACGGACGGCTCACCACGACGGGCGGGACGCTGGCCGGCGCGCATCTCGACATGGCCTCGGCGGTGCGCAATGTGGTGAAGCTCGCCGGCCTGCCGCTGGAGGATGCGCTGCGGGCAGCGTCGCTGGCGCCGGCGCGATTCCTCGGCATGGATCATGAGCGCGGCGTGTTCGTGCCCGGCGCGCGCGCCGACATGGTGGCATTGAACGATGCGTTGAGCGTCGTTGCGACCTGGATCGACGGCCAGCGGGAAGACGTTCAGTAGCGCAGGTGGGGCTTTCGCCCGCTCGCCCAGGCCTGCTCGTCCGGCAGGGTCAGCGCGTCAAGGTCCTGCGGCGTGGCGGATCGATTGTCGACCCATTCGCGCAGCAGCGGGCTGCCGTTGATCACGTCGATGGCGAGCTTGCCGTGCTCATACTCGTAGGCGAAGTCGCGCCACAGCGGATATTGCGGGTAGAGCAACCGAATGGCCTTGAACGCGAGTGCCTGAAGGCGCCACGGCTTGAAGGCATCGTGACCGTAATAAGGACCTTCGGTGTGGATCTGCACGCCATGGCAGAGCTTGCCGGCGTGCTTGTGGAACGTCGGCTCGAACCAGCACTCGCGCAGCCTACAGCCGTCGAGCCAGCGCGGCGCGAGGTCGGTCATCTTCTTAAGGACGGCGCGCGCGTCGATGTCGGGTGCGCCGAACAGTTCGAGCGAGCGCGTGGTGCCGCGGCCTTCGGACAGCGTCGTGCCTTCGAGCATCACGGTGCCCGCATAGGCGCGCGCCATCCAGAGGTTCGGCGCGTTGGGGCTGGGATTGATCCAGGTGCGCTCGCCAAGCGGCCAGCCGAAGCCGGGCGCGGCGTCCGGCCGGTAGCCCTCCATCTCGACGATCCGATAATCGACATCGAGCCGGAACGTCTTGATGAACCACAGGCCGAGCTCGCCGAGCGTCAGCCCATGGCGCATCGGCATCGGGCCTGCGCCGACGAAGCTCTCCCAGCCGGCGCGCAAGGTCAGGCCCTCGATAGGCCGGCCCGCGGGATTGGGCCGGTCGAGCACCCAGACCGCCTTGCGATGCCGCGCCGCGGCTTCGAGCACGTAAAGCAGCGTGGTGATGAAAGTGTAGATGCGGCAGCCGAGGTCTTGAAGATCGATGAGGATCACGTCGAACGAGCCCATCATCTGGTCGGTGGGCTTGCGCACCTCGCCGTACAGGCTGAAGACCGGGATGTGGTGCACCGGATCCTCGAAGTCCGGCGACTCGACCATGTTGTCCTGCTTGTCGCCACGCAGCCCGTGCTGCGGGCCGAAGGCCGCGCTGAGCTTGAGGTCGCCGCAGGCCGCGAGCGCGTCGAGCGAATGCGTCAGGTCCTGCGTGACGGAGGCCGGATGCGCCAGCAGCGCGACGCGCAGGCCCGCGAGCGGCGCGCGCAGCTTGGGCTCGGCGATGAGGCGGTCAATGCCGAATTTCATGCGGACACCGCGGGCGAGAATTCATAGGCAAAGCAATCCTGGTGATGGAAGTCGGGTTTTCCCGGCGGATGCGCCAGCGCCCAGTATGACATGTGTCCGGCTTGGTCTTCGATCAGCGCCGACAGTCCCAGACGCCACGGATTCTTTCGCGACAGCGCCGAAAATCGGTCGATTTGAATCGTGGCCTGCAAGGTATAGCGGTCCGCACTCGATTGCGTTTCGATCGGAGCAGCGTCGATCTCGGTCGCCAAAACCATACCGCTCCGGTAGCCGGCGAAGCGATAGGCCGCCCATTTGGTCGAGGGCGCGAAGTTGAGCTCATAATAGTCCGGGCCCGACGCGTCCCGGATAAACACCTCGAAGCAGGTGTGGCGCCAAAGCTCTTCGCCGCGTTCGGCACTCGCAACAGGCGGCATGCGGATGTCACCGATCTGCCCGGACACGATGTACGACAACACCAGCCTGTCGCCGGACGCAAGCGCGGCCGTCACCTCGATCTGCGCCACGGCTCCGGCGGGAAAGTCGGGATGGGGGCTCAACAGCGGCATAAGGCAATGAACAGATTCGCGCCGTGGCAATCAAGAGTGCTATCAGCGCCGTGGAGGATTAACGTTATGCCCATGGGCCCGCCTTCACGCCGGACGCTTGATACAGACGATCTGAGCCTGCTCGCCGCGGCGCTGCGCGCGCCGGACCAGCCGCTCGCCATCTGCCGGGCGCTCGAAACGCTGAGCGGCGAGACCATCGGGCACCGGCTATTCACCGTCATGCGCTTCGACAGCGACCGCTCGGAAGTCCAGCGCATCTACAGCAACATGCCGGCGGTCTATCCGGCCGGCGGCCGTAAGCAGAAGAAGGCGACCGCCTGGGCCGATCATGTCCTGGGCAGCATGAAGGTGTTTCGCGGCACAGGTCCTGCGGACATCCGATCGGCCTTCGACGACCACGAGACAATCCTGGGGTTGGGACTGGGCTCGGTCCTCAACATTCCCATCGTGTTCAACGGGCGCTGCCAGGGCACGATGAACCTCTTGCACCAGGAGGGCTGGTATCGGCCCGAAGACGAACCGGTCGGCCTGCTGCTCGGGACGTTCCTGATCCCGGTGCTGATCAGCGGCAATTCCTGACGCTACCGGCCGATCGCATAGGCCTGCATGAGGCGCGGCGTGGCGGCCGCGATCACCATGCCGTCCTTGCGTCCCGCCGCGCAGACGCGGCCGAGCGACCAGGGGTCCTGCACGACCACATCATGGCCGCGGCGGCGCAGGCCGGCGATGACGGCCTCGCCGAAACGCTCCTCCACCAGCAAACGGTTCGGCTCGAAGGTGCGCGGATAGAACGATTGCGGAAGATGCCGGCTGGTGAACAGCGGCCGGTCGATGGAGGCCTGGAGGTCGAGCCCGTGATGCAGATGGCGCAGCAGCACGGCGAGTGTCCATTGATCCTGCTGGTCGCCGCCGGGCGTTCCCATCGCCAGATAACCCTCGCCGTCGCGCGTCACCAACGTGGGCGTGAGCGTCGTGCGCGGCCGCGCGCCGGGACGAACGGTGGACGGATGGCCGGGTTCGAGCCAGCCCATCTGGCCCCGCGTCGAGATCGAGAAGCCGAGCCCCGGCACCACCGGCGAGCTCTGCAGCCAGCCGCCCGACGGCGTCGCCGCGAACATGTTGCCGAAGCGGTCCACCACATCGATGTGCACGGTGTCGCCCCACTCGACCGGCAGCGCCGGGAACGCCGGCTCGCCGTGGCCAAGGCCGACCGGGGTTTCGGCGCCCGCCATCGCCAGCACGCGCCGCATGCGGTCGGCGGCGCCGGGCAGATCGCCGGGGCGCATCTCGGCCGAAGCTTTGTCCGTCACGAGCTTGCGGCGCGATGCGGCGTAATCGTCCGAGAGGAGCGTTGCAAGCGGAACGTCGACGAAATCGGGATCGCCATAGAACACCTCGCGATCCGCATAGCCGAGCTTGAGGCACTCGACCAAGGTGTGCACGAAGTCGTCGCCGGCCGGCTCCATGGCGTCGATGTCGAAGCCTTCGAGCAAAGCCAACGTTTGCAAGAACACCGGCCCCTGCCCCCACGGCCCGGTCTTGTGCACGACCACGTCGCGATAGCGGCGCGACACGGTCGGCTCGGTGCGGGCGCGAAAGCGCGCCAGATCATCGGCGCGCAGCAGGCCGCCGTTGCGGCGCCCCGTCGAGTCCATCAGCTCCGCCGTGCGGTAGAAGCGATCGATCGCCTCCGCGACGAAGCCGCGATACCAGGTGTCGCGCGCCTTTTCGATCTGGGCCTTGCGATCGGCGCCTGCGGACTGCGCCTCGGCCACGATGCGGCGATAGGTCGCCGCGATATCGGGCACGCGATGCAAGGTCCGCGGCCGCGGCACCTCGCCATGCGGCAGCCAGACCGCGGCCGAGCTGGGCCATTCGTTGGTGAAGAATTCTTTCGCCGCGAGGATCGACGACGACACCCGCGGCAGCACCGGAAAGCCCTTCTCGGCATAGCCGATCGCGGGCTCCAGGATGTCGGCGAGCCGCCAGGTCCCATGATCGCGCAGCAGCACCATCCAGGCGTCGAACGCGCCGGGAACGACGCTGGGAAGGAGCCCCGTCCCGGGCACCTGCTTCAGGCCGAGACCTGCAAAGTGCTCCAGCGTCGCACCCGCCGGATAGGGACCCTGACCGCAGATCACCATGGGCTCAGGCTGGTCGTGCCGCTTGATGATGATCGGCACCTCGCCGCCCGGCCCGACCAGATGCGGCTCGACGATCTGCAGCACGAAGCCCGCCGCGGCCGCGGCATCGAAGGCGTTGCCGCCGCGCTCGAGCACCGACATCGCGACTGCGCTGGCGATCCAGTGCGTGGTGGCGACCGCGCCGAAGGTGCCGCGAATTTCAGGGCGGGTGGTGAATTCCGATGGCATATGCGCTTCTGCCGTGTTTCAAGTCACCGCAAGCTTTACGTCGCAGCGACCGATCTGACAAACTCCGCGACGACCGTCGAACCTTTGCCCGCCCGGAGAAGCATCATGACCGCACCAACCCGCAGAGCCGTGCTCGGAGGCCTCTCCGGACTTGCCGCCGCGGCCCCGCTGAACCGGGCCCTTGCGCAGGGCGCTTCCGAAGCGCCCTACCCCGCGCGCAATATGACCCTGGTGGTGCCGTTCGCACCCGGCGGCTCGACCGACATCCTGGCGCGCATCGTGGCCGGACACCTGCAGCAGTCGCTCGGCCAGCCGGTCGTGATCGAGAACCGCACCGGCGCCTCCGGCAACCTCGGCACCGCGACCGTCGCCCGCGCGGCGCCCGACGGCTACACGTTCCTGTTCAACACGATGAGCGTGCACACCATGAACCACGCTCTGTTCGCGTCGATGCCGTTCGACGGCGTGAAGGATTTCACGCCGATCGCGATGCTGGCCTATGTGACCAACACCATGATCGTGCATCCTTCGGTCCCGGCGAACACCGTCGCGGAGTTCATCGCCTACGCCAAGGCCAATCCGGGAAAGATCACCTATGCGTCGGCCGGCCCCGGCTCGACCAATCATCTGTGCGCCGCGCTGTTCGAGAAGCTGGCCGGCATAGAAATGGTTCACGTACCGTATCGCGGCGGCGCGCCGGCGGTGGCCGACACGGTCGGCGGCCAGACCCAACTCTTCTTCACCGCAGGCACGCAAAGCCTGGAATACGTCAAGGCTGGCAAGCTGCGTCTCTTGGCCGTGACCGAAGGCAAGCGGTCGTCGCTGCTTCCCGACGTGCCGACGGTCGGCGAAACCATCCCGGGCTACGAGATGTCGGTGTGGTATGGCGCCTTCGGTCCTGCCGGCATGCCGCAGGCTATCGTCGCCAAGCTGAACGCCGAGATCGGCCGCATCCTTTTTCTTCCCGACGTGAAGAAGAAGATGGCGGACATCGCCGTCGAAGTTGCCAGGATGACGCCCGAGGAATTGGGGGCGCTGACGAAAAGCGACGCCGAGAAGTGGGGCAAGCTCATCAAGGAGCTTGGTGTCGCAGCGCAGTGATGACGATTTAGGTCTCGTCCAGCTCCGATCCAATTGCTAGCATGATTCAACGCGTTCGATAACGCGGAACGATCGCGAAGACGGTCGAGCTGCAGGGAGTGGATTGGCGCCATGGACATCGACCGCGTCGCCGCGGGCTTCGACCGCATTGTCGGTGCCGATCCGCCGTTCGATCAGATTGCCGACGGCACCTATTTCGGCGAAGGGCCGGTCTGGGACAAGCGCAACAAGCGCTTCCTCTGGGTCGATATCATCGGCGACACCATCTATCAGTGGGTGCCGGGCGTCGGAAAATCGGTGCTGGTGCATCCGTCGAGCCACGCCAACGGCATGACGTTCGACCTGCAAGGCCGGCTCGTGATCGCCGGCTGGTCCAAGCGCACGATCTGGCGCATCGAGCCGGACGGCTCGTTCGCCACCATCGCGTCGCACTGGCAGGACAAGAAATTCAACAGCCCGAACGACATCGTGGTGCGCTCCGACGGCTCGGTGTACTGGACCGACTCGGCGGGCGGGCTCGTGATCCCCGGCATGGTCGGCGAGGACATGCAGCGCCATCTCGACATCCAGGCGGTGTTCCGGCTGACGCCCGCGGGCAAGGTCGAGCTCACGGTGCCGGACACCGTCTATCCGAACGGGCTCTGCTTCAGCCCCGACGAGAAGATCCTCTACGTCAACGACACCAGGATGGCGCACATCCGCGCCTTCGACGTGGCGGCCGACGGCAGCGTCGGCAACGGCCGGCTGTTTCACCAGCTCACCGGCAGCGAGGCCGGCGTCGCCGACGGCATGAAGTGCGACCAGGAGGGCAACGTCTACTGCACCGGTCCCGGCGGCGTGCATGTCATGGACCCGAGCGGCAAGCTCCTCGGGCGCCTGCTCATTCCCGGTGGCCACACCACCAACATCGCCTGGGGCGACGACGACTGGCGCTCGCTCTACATGACGACCTATCACGCCGTGTTCCGAACCCGGCTGCAAATCCCCGGCGTCCCGGTCTGGTAGGAGCACGCAATGGCATGGACATTCGAGCTCGTTGCGGGACCGTATGAAGGCCCGGCCGGCGGCGTGGTGTGGGATCAGGCGGGCGGCCGCGTGCTGCTGAGCCTGGTCGATGACGGCCGTCTGCTCTGGGTCGACCACGGCAGCAAGGCGGTCAGCGAATTCCGCCGCTACGCCAACCGCGTCAACGGATTGGCGCTCGGCCCCGGCGGCGAAATCTATGGTGCTCAGGAGGGCGGCCGGCGCCTCGTGCAGTTCACGCCGGACGGCCGCACCGTCGCGGTCGATGCGCTGCTCAACGGCAAGCATCACAACCAGCCGAGCGATCTCACGGTCGACCGCAGCAATCGGCTTTATTTCACCGACCCGCGACATCTGATCATTCCGTTCGGACCTGCGATCTTTCCGTTTCTCGATCATTGCTCGGTGCTGCGGCTCTATCGCAACGACCGGCGCGCCTGGGTCGCGGAGCGGATGACGTTCGACACCGTCAATCCGCGCGCGGTGCTGCTGTCGGGCGACGGCAAGACGCTCTATGTGGCGGACGGCGGCGCGTCTGCGGCCGAAAAGCGCGAGCTGCGTGCCTATCCGATCCGCGACGACGGCACGCTTGATCATCCGATCGTGCTGCACACGTTCGGCAGCGATCATCGCGGGCCGCATCGCGGCATCGAGGGCATGTGCCTCGACCGCAAAGGCAATGTGCTGGCGGTCGGCGGCTGGCAGCGGAGCGGCCCGGGGCCCCTCGTCCATCGCTTCGCGCCGAACGGCGCGCTGATCGAGACGCATCCGATCCCGGCCGACCTGCCGAACAAATGCTGCGTCGGCGGTCCCGAGCTCAACACGATCTACGTCACCACCGGTGGCGGCCAGCTGTTCCGCGCCGCGATGACATCTTAAAGGTGCCGTCGCGCGCGACTTTGGATTCCGAACACAAGACGAGGTGCGTCGCATGATGCGCAAGTCGATCGGTTTCACTGTGGTGCTGTTCGCCTTCACCTGTGCGGCCATGACCTACACGGCCATGGCGCAGGACTATCCGACCCGTGTGATCCGCGTGGTGGTCGGGCCCGGTCCGGACGTGGTGGCGCGCGTCTACGCGCCAAAGCTCGCCGAGTCGCTCGGCCAGCAGATCGTCATCGAGCCGCGCGCCGGCGCGGGCGGTGCGATCGCGGCGCAGACCATCACCACGGCCGCGCCTGATGGCTACAACCTGCTGCTCGCCACCGCCTCCTACACCATCAATGCGGCGCTCGGGTCCTGGCCCTACGACCTGCGCAAGGATTTTGTCGCGGTGGGGCAGATGAGCACCTCACCTTTCGTGCTGGTGGTGCATCCGTCGGTGCCGGCGAAATCCGTGCAGGAGTTGATCGCACTCGCCAAATCCAAGCCCGGTCAGCTCAACTACGCCTCGTCGGGCATCGGCACGCCGCCGCATCTCGGCGGCGAGCTGTTCAAGGCGATGACCGGTGTCAACATCGTCCATGTGCCGTACCGCGAAGCCAATTCGGCGCTCAATGCCGTGATCGCCGGCAATGTGCAGATGATGTTCTCGATCGCGACCACCGCTCAGGCGCAGATCGCGGGCGGCACAGTGCGCGGGCTCGGCGTTGCGACGCTTAAGCCGACGTCGCTCGTGCCCGGCGTGCCGACCATTGCGTCGCAAGGGCTCGACGGCTTCGAGGTGATCGGCTGGAACGGCGTTGTCGCGCCGCCCGGCACGCCAGCCGCCATCGTCAGCAAGCTCAACGCCGCGATCCAACACGGCATCGCCGACCCGCAGCTGAAAGGCCAGCTTCAAGCCGCGGGCTACGACGTGGCCGCGCCCAACACCCCGGAGCAGTTCGCCAAGTTCATCAACGACGACACCGAGCGCTGGGCCAGCGTCGTCCAGAAGGCGAATATCAGCGTGAAATAAGCGATCAATTGCTCACGACATCCAGATCAACAGGCCGTACTGCTTGTCGGCCATCTTGACGACGTAGTCTCTCAGTTTTGGGAAGAAGATGCCCACATCCTGCCGCAGCTCCGTTTCGAACTGGGCGTCCGTGCCGCGCCCCATCGGCATCGAATAAATCTGCAGGCTTGTCATCTCCCGATAATTGACGCGTTCTTGAAGCCGCGACACGTCCTGGGTCTGCAGAAAGCGGGCGAACTCCTGCGTCGCTTTCGGCTCGTGCAATCGGGCCGGTCCGTAGCCCATGTCGTCGCCGATATCCTCGCCGGCCACCAATGCGTTGCCTGGGGCCGGCGCGTCATAGACATGTCCTGTGAAGAGGTAGTGCAGCATATGCCACGACTTCTCCAGGCTGAGCGCTTCCTCGAATGGACCAAGCCGCTCGCGAGCCGCGGCGAGTTGCGCCGCTCGCTCCGGCCCCAGCGCCTGCTCCATGGCGGCGCGAACCTGAGCTTCCGCCGCTTGTCTCGCCTCCGGGGACATCTGGCTCGTCCGCGACAGCATGCGGCTCATTGCGGTGCTGAATGCAACATCGCCTGCGAGCGTGGGAGTCGCCCGCAGGGCGGCGATCTGAGTCGGAGACAGACCCATCAGGCCACATATCATGCTCATGTTTCAGATCTCGCCCTTTCCTGTGATCGAAGGCGAACAGCGGAGGGAAGCCGCCGCCAGCGCGGCTTCCCTCTGAACGCACGTCTCTCTATTGCTTGAAGATCGACTTCGGGATCATGCCGTGCACGCCCTTGGTGCCGTCGACCACCTGGGTGACGTGATAGTCCACCGCCACGCTCGCGATCATGTAGGCCTCCTCGCGCGTGAGCTTGGGAAATTTCTCCACGATCAGCTCGATGGTTTCGCGCACGGCGATTCTCATCGCCTCGTCGAGGTCGGTGTTGAGGCCCATGACCATCCAGTGGGTCGGCGTCTCGGCGCGCGGCCAGCGCAGCTTCATGTCCTTGCGGACGATGAACTGGAACGTGCCGCGCATGCCGGTCTCGATCGCACTGAGATCGACCTCGCCGTGCCCCTGCGCCGCGTGGGCGTCGCCGGCCGAGAACATCGCGCCCGGCGCGTGGACCGGCATAAAGAGCGTGGTGCCGGCGATCAGGTCCTTGTTGTCCATGTTGCCGGCGTGCACGCCCGGAGGGCCGCTGCTGATCCGCCCCGAATCCGGCGCCACGCCCATGATGCCGAAGAACGGCCGGTTCACCGGAACGACCACGCCCTTGGCGACCTCGGCGGTCTTGGCCGCGCGGTCGATCGGGATGATCCTGTTCCAGAGCGCCGGAAACTCGTCCGGCAGCGTACCGGCATAAGGCCGCTGGCGGTTGTAGCCCCAGTCGAGCGCGAGCTGCACGTCGAGGATGCGGACCTCCAGGACGTCACCCGGCATCGCGCCCTTGATCTCGATCGGACCGGTGAGGACATGCGGACCCGGACCGCGGTCCTGCACGGTGCCGTAGATGTCACGGTGGTACTGCGGGACCGCCGAGGGCGACACGACTCCCGAGGCGTCGACCACCGCCGGCACGATCGAAGCCGTGCTCTCCAGGATGACGGTGTCGCCGCTGTCGATGCTCAGCACCGGCTTCGGGTTGGCAAGAAAATAGCCGATGTGAACGGTCTTCGGCGTCGGCAAGAGCGTATGCTCGGCCGCCATCGCGGTTGAGCCAAGCATGCCGAGCAGCGCGGCAGCGGAGAACGTGGCGCGAGAAACCGATCCAAACATGAGAACCCCCTGATCGAAATTGATCAGGGGGATGATAGCGAACGATCGGTGCGTACAATACGAGCCGCGCGCATGGGTGGGCCGCGGCTGCTGGTGTGAACGGCCTCAGGGCACCCCATTCGCGCGCTGGCGAATGAACTCCTGCTGATTGACTGGATTGTTTCCGATGCCCCTCTCCAGCGGAAAGGCCTGGATCGCGCTGTTGACGCGATCGCTGAAGGTGGTGGTCGGCGGGGGGTTGTAAGGCTGGACAACCGGCCCCGTGCTGATCGGCCCCGTGGTCGGCAGAGCCACAGGCGCGACGTAGCCGCCGCTGCCGCGCGGGATGCGAACCGGTGTGCGGAGAGCCTGCCGGGTCCGGCTGGGCTGCGTCTCAGTCTGCTCCGTCCGGCTCGGGGCCGTCTGCAGACGATGATGGCGCGTCCCGGAAACCCGGTGAGCCGGCCGCGCCTGGCGGACCGGGCTCACCTCGCTCCAGAATCCCGCCTCGGCCGAACCGTATGACGCCGCGTCCGCACCGCGCGGCAGCGCGCCAATACCGATGAACAAGGTCAACAGAGGCACCAAGAATGTGCCGGCGCGTGCGATCGTTCGTCTGTTCATGGGCTTCGTCCTTGCGGTGTCGGGTGCTGCGGCGTCATCAAACGCCGCAGCCCCAGATGCATCTCGACCCAGCCCCGATTACCTGCCACCTACCTGGAGATTGCGCGCCCCGGCTCAAGAGCACGAACACCGGAGATGACCCCGGGTTCCGTCACGATCGCGAGATCGGCAGTGTCCCGCGCAGGCGCGCCCTCGCCGGCCACGATCATGTCGGCGACCCGCTTTCCGGAGCCCGCCCCCATGGTCCAGCCCAGCGTGCCGTGACCGGTGTTGAGCCAGAGGTTGCGGAACACCTGCGTGCGGCCGAGGTAAGGCAGGTTCGACGGCGTGGTCGGGCGAAGGCCGGTCCAGAACTGCGCCTTGCTGAAATCGCCGGCGCGGGGAAACAGCCTGCGCGCGTTCTCCAGGATCGCGTTGCATCGGCGGTGATTGAGATCAAGCGTATAGCCGGAAAGCTCCGCCGTGCCGGCGACCCGCAACCGGTCGCCGAGGTTCGAATAGACCAGCTTGTACTGATCGTCGGTGAGGCTCGTGACCGGCGCGCCGCCGCTGCCCTCGATCGGAATGGTGACCGAATAGCCCTTCGCCGGATAGATCAGCAGCGAGATGCCGTAGGGCCGCAGGAACGTCGACGAATAGCTGCCGAGGCTGACGACGATGTCGCGAGCCTTGATCGAGCGATAGCCCGCAGGCGTGCGGACTTCGATCGAACGAACGATGCCGTTTCCGCCGTCGGCGTCGAGGGCGACAGCCTGAGAGCTGTAGAGAAATTCCACCCCCATCCGCTCGCAGACCTTGGCCAGGCCCTGCGTGTATTTGAGCGCGTCGCCGCTTTCGTCCTCGACCGTGTAGGTCGCGCCCACGATGCTGCCGCGACTGTGTTCCAGCGCCGGCTCGATCTCGATGGCCTTGTCGCGATCGACAACCATGCGATTGCAGCCGTACTTCCGCATCAGTTCGGCGACCGGCAGCGCCGCGGCGAACTCGCGCTCGTCGCGATAGAAATGCAGGATGCCGGCGGTGCGCTGATCGTAGGACAGGTTCTCGCGGGCGCGGATCTCCTGCAGCAGAGCCCGGCTTTCGGTGGCGAGCTTGACGATCTCGGTGGTGTGGCGGTCGGCGCGGTGCGGCAGGCAATCGACCAGGAACCTGGCGATCCAGAGCCACTGATGGATGTCGAAGCGCGGCCGGAACAGAAGCGGCGCGTCACCGTCGAACAGCCACTTCAGAACCTTCAACGGCGCGGACGGATTGGCCCACGGCTCGGCGTGGCTCACCGAAATCTGGCCGCCATTGGCGAAGCTGGTCTCCAAGCCGGCCGCGGGCTGGCGGTCGATGACGCAAACGCTTTTGCCGGCGCGGGCGAGCCAATACGCGGTGTTGATGCCGACAACACCGGCACCGAGCACAACGGCATCATAACTGTTGGGGGAAGAAGCCATCTCAGGTCTCCATCGGAGGCAGCTCGCGCGCACTTAAGCGCGTCGAACGGCCCCCTCTGTCATCGACCTGAGAGTATCGCCGGTGCCCGTTATGGGCTGCGGCTTACACCGTCGGTGAGAGCCATGCGGGCTCCACTTTCCAGAGTGTTTTCTCGGCAGGCGGTCCTTTTGCCTGAGAGTTTCCGGGGCGGTTGCTCCTTCGGCGCCAGCAGAGCTGGTCTCTCCCACCTGCATTGCTACATCTATGGACAAGCCGTCGATTCGTCAAATGCGGCGGCGGACGAAAATTTCACACGGTCATCAGTTCCTTAATATTGCGGTATCGGGCGCTTCCCGCGCAGCTTTGCTGCTGGCAGAGGTTAACGCGCGACACCATATTGTTTCGACGCGCAATGCGACGGGTGCATCGCTGTGCGAAATGTCACACCGCAGCGCAAGACTCGCGCGTCAGCTATCACTTCTGTTGCCCTTCTCTTCATCATGCCGTCCAGGATTTCGCCACAACCCGATCTGTTCGCTGGTCTGCTCGCAGAACCCGCGTCCGATCTTCCCGAGGGCTTTCGCCACGCGCCCGACATCATCACGCCAGGCGAGGAGCGCGATCTCGTCGTCCATCTCGAAAAGCTTCCGTTCAAGGAATTCGAGTTTCAGGGCTTCCTCGGCAAGCGCCGGGTGGTGTCGTTCGGCTGGCGCTATGACTTCAACGGCGGCGGCTTCCAGAAGGCCGACCCGATTCCGGATTTCCTGCTGCCGCTGCGCGACAAGGCGGCGGCGTTTGCCGGTGTGGCGCCCTGCTCCATCGCGCACGCTCTGCTGCTTGAATACCGCGAGGGCGCGGCGATCAGCTGGCACAAGGACCGGCCGGTGTTCGACGATGTGATCGGCATTTCGCTGCTGTCGCCCTGCAACTTCCGTTTCCGGCGCAAGGCCGGCGCCAAATGGGAGCGGCGCTCGCTGACCGCCGAGCCGCGCTCCGTCTACCTGCTGCGCGGACCGTCACGCACCGACTGGGAGCACAGCATCCCCGGCGTGGATGCGCTGCGCTATTCGGTGACGTTCCGCACCTTGGCGCAGCGTTGAAACAGGCCGCTTCGCCTAATCGGGCTTCCGTTTCCGGTTGCTGCGCTTCGGCTTTTCCTCGGGCGGCGCCGGCGTCGCCTGCCAATTCTGCTGATAGGTGGGCTTCTTGAGCTGGTTCTGCTGCATGTCGTTGCGGAACGCGTCGGAATCCAACCGCTGCCCGCGGTCCGACGCATCGCGCTGCGCGACGGCGTCGGACGCCGCCAGCAACAATGCGGCCGCCGCCACCACTCCTGCGATCCCTGCTCTCATGATTCCTCCATCCTCAGCCTGTCAAAAGGCGAAATTGAGTTTCGGACCAATGTCGAGGCTCCGGTAGCGCCGGTCGTCGACATTGGAGAACCGCTGCTCGTAGGACACCATGGTGACCAGCGAGATGTTGGGCGCGATGTTGTATTTGAGGCCGAGCGAAACCGAATAGATCTGGTCGGCCCGCCCCGAGTTGAGGCCGCCGGTGAACCAGTAGGCTTCGAAGAACGGATCCGACACGATCGACCAGCGCTCGTTGAGCGCCGCCTCGATGCCGAGCGCCAGATCGAGACGGTAGTATTCCGACTCGGCGACATCGGCAAAACGGTAGCGGCCCTGGGCAAACGGCGAGAGCGTGATGTTGCCGAACGTGAAGCTCTTCGACACCGCGCCCTTGATGTCGTGGGCGGTGAACAGACGCTCGTCGTAGATGCCGGCAAACTGATAGCGGTTTTCGTAGATGACGCTAACGCCCCAGCCGGCCACGTCGCGCGTCAGCCGCGCGCCCCATAAGGCGAAAGCCGCGTCCGCGTCCTTCACGCGGGCGAAGGCTTCGAGCTCGGTCCGGATATAGAAGCGGTAGGTCAGATCCGGCGCCAGCCGGCCGTCCATCCGCGCCGTGATGTCGGGCTCGATGAACCAATCGCTGCGCCGATCGTTGTGGCTGAAGAACGCGTTGTCGGTCCAGGTTGCTGAAATCGTGCCCACGACGCTGAAGGTCGGAGCCCAGGACGGCGGCTGATAGTTCTCGTTTTTCTGCGCCTGCACGGTGTAATCCGCGGCGTGGGCACCCCTGATGCCAAGAAACGGACACAACAGCACGAGCAGCAGCCCGATCTTGCGCATGTCGCTCCCCCGTCACGGCTTCCGACGTTCAGAATCGCTCCGTCAATTCCACTGCACCGCGTCGCGCACGAGCGGGCATGTCATGCAATGTCCGCCACCGCGGCCGCGGCCGAGCTCGGCGCCGGTGATCGTGATGACCTCGATGCCGGCCTTGCGCAGCAGCGTGTTGGTGTAGGTGTTACGGTCGTAGGCGAAGACCACGCCGGGCGAGGCGCAGACCAGATTGGCGCCGCTGTCCCACTGCGTGCGCTCGCGCATGTAGGCGGTGCCGCCGGTCTCGACGACGCGCATCTTCTTGACGCCGAGCGCGTCCGCCACGGTGTCGACGAACGGCTTCTCGTCCTTGTGCAGCTCGACGCCGCCCGGCGTGTTGGCGGGCCTGTAGGAATAAGCGTGGATGTTGTAGACGATGTCGGGATAGACCAGCACGCAATCGCGATCCGCGAACGTGAAGATGGTGTCGAGATGCATCGCGGCGCGCAGCTTCGGCATCGCCGCGACGATCACCCGCTCGGCAGCGCCCTGCCGAAACAGCGCCGCGGCCAGCTGGCTGATGGCCTGACGCGAGGTGCGCTCGCTCATGCCGATCAGCACGTTACCCTTGCCGATCGGCATGACGTCGCCGCCCTCGAGCGTCGCAAGGCCGTGGTCCTCCGTCGGGTCGCCCCACCAGACCTTGACCTTGCCGGCGAAATCCGGATGGAACTTGTAGATCGCCGTGGTGAGGATCGTCTCCTCGTGGCGCGCCGGCCAGTACAGCGGATTGACGGTGCAGCCGCCGTAGATCCAGCATGTGGTGTCGCGGGTGTAGAGCGTGTTCGGCAACGGCGGCAGCAGATACTCGGTGACGCCGGCCGCATCCTTCACTAGGCCGAGCATCTCGCCACCATGCGTCTCGGGAAACTCCTCGGTGGACAGCCCGCCGATCAGGACCTCGGCCAGCTCCCGGTCCGGCAGGCCTTCGAGATAGTCGCGGATCTCATCGACCAGCCCGAGGCCCACCTGATTGGGCACAACCTGATTGTCGAGAATCCATTTCCTGGCTTCCGGGATCGCAACGGTCTCGGTGAGCAGATTGTGCATCTCCACGACCTCGATGCCTCGGTCGCGCATCTTCTGCATGAAGTCGAAATGATCGCGCTTGGCGTTGTCGACCCACAGCACATCGTCGAATAGCAGCGCGTCGCAATTGCTCGGCGTCAGGCGCTGGTGGGCGCGCCCCGGCGCGCAGACCATCACCTTGCGCAACTGCCCGACCTCGGAGTGGACGCCAAACGGGACCTGATTGGGCATGGCTATGCGTCTCCGTTCTCAGATCGTGATGTAACCTGTCGCGAGGCCGTGAATACCGACGGCGCAGCCGATGATCGCCGCGATGAAGATGACCCACTCGATGGGCGTGAAGGCGGACTTGTTCTGCTCGCGCCGGGCCCAGAAGTAGAGCACCGTTCCCGGTCCATAGAGGATCGCCGACAGCAGCAGGAATTTCATGCCGGCGGCGTAGATCAGGAACAGCGTGTAGATCACCGCGATGCCGGCAAAGATCATGTCGCGTGTGCGCTCGCCCGGCCGCGTCTCGTAGGTCTCGCGGCGCCGGATCATGAGCAGCGCGTAGGCCGCGACCAGGAAGAACGGAATCAGCGACATCACGCTGGTGAGGTTCAGCATCAGCGTGAAGGCGTCGGTCGACCAGTAGGTGCTGATCACGAACAGCTGCACCACGATGTTGGTCAGCCACAGCGCCGCGGCCGGCACCTTGTTCTGATTTTCGGTGCCGAACACCGCCGGCATGTCCTTGGTCCGGCCGGCGGCCGACAGCACCTCGGCGCAGATCAGCGACCAGGCGAGATACGCGCCGAGCACCGAGACCAGGAGGCCTACGCTGACGAACACCGCACCCCAATGGCCGACCGCCGCCTCCAGGACCGTGGCCATGGATGGCTGCCGCATGCCCGCGATCTCGGCGCGCGGCAAAACCGCATAGGGCAGCATCGTGACCAGCACCATCAGCGTCGTCACGCCGAGAAAGCCCAGGATCGTGGCCGTGCCCACATGGGAGCGTGTCTGCGCGTAGCGCGAATAGACACTCGCCCCCTCGATGCCGAGGAACACGAACACTGTGACCAGCATGGTGTCCCTGACCTGATCGAGCAGGCTCTTGGCGGGCATGCCTTCGCCGCCCCAGAAATTGGCCCGGAACAGGTCGAGCTTGAACAGCACGAACAGGATGAGAATGAAAACCAGGATCGGGACGATCTTGGCGACCGTCACCACCGTGTTGATGAAGGCGGCCTGCTGCACGCCGCGCAGGATCATGAAATGGAAGAGCCATATGCCGATCGAGGCGACGACAATGGCCGTGACAGTGTTGCCGTCGCCGAAAACCGGAAAGAAAGCTCCGAGCGTCGATTTGATCAGCACCCAGTAGGAGACGTTGCCGATGCAGCTGCCGATCCAGTAGCCGAGCGCCGACAGAAAGCCCGGATAGTCGCCGAAACCAGCTTTGGCATAGGCATAGACACCGGCGTCGATGTCGGGCTTGCGCTCGGCCAAGAGCTGGAACACGCGCGCCAGCGTGTACATCCCGCCCGCGGCGATGATCCAGGCGACGATTGCCCCGAACGGTCCGGTCGCGTTGCCGAACGTGCGCGGCAAGGAAAAGATGCCGGACCCGACCATCGATCCGACGACCATTCCGGTCAGCGCGAAGAGCGACAGCTTCTGCACCGTGGTCGGTGCCATCGGCCTCTCCCGAAGAGCTTTTCACTTGTGGTGAGAGAGAGTTGCCCGACGCTATCGGGACCGTCCCGCGCGAACGAGTTGGACCAAGGTCCAACATTCTGCGGGGGTTGATTTGTGGTTCGTTCGTACCGGCCAGGCGCCGTTACGGCTTGAGAAGGAAAACCGCTCAAATCATTCGACAAGTCTCGGAAAGTCCGATCAGTGCCGCAGTTCGTGCATTCTCACTCGACCGCACATCTGAGCGACGTGAGCGCGACGCGTTGCAGGACATGGCTGCGGCTTGCAGCTCTGGCGCTGGCGCCGATCCTTGCCGCCTGCGGCCAGGAAGCCAGCACGGCACCGGCACAGCCTCGCCCGGTGCGCACCGTGACCATCGAGAAACGCCAGGCCGGCACGCCCATCACGCTGGTCGGCCGCATCGAAGCGGAGGACGAGGTCGCCCTCGGATTTCGAATCGCCGGGCGGCTGCTGGAGAACCATCCCAAGCTTGGCGATCGCGCGACTTCAGGGCAGGTGGTGGCGCGCCTGGAATCGCAAAATGAAACGAACGCGCTGCAAAGCGCGAAGTCGGCGCTCGTGGCCGCCCAGGCGCAGCTGACCCAGGCGCGCAACCATTTCGAGCGGCAGGACACGCTGCTGGGCCAGGGCTGGACCACGCGGGCCAATCACGATCAGGCGAAGCTCGCGCTGCAGACCGCGCAAGCCAACGTCGACACCGCCGAAGCGCAGCTGAAGTCCGCGCACGATCTGGTCGGCTTCACCGAGCTCAAGGCCGATGCACCGGGTGTCGTGACGGCCGTCGGTCCGGGCGCCGGCGAAGTGGTGCAGGCCGGGCAGATGATCGTGCGGCTTGCGCGCCACGAAGGGCGCGATGCGGTGTTCGACGTCACCGCCCAGGTGATCCGGACGCTGCCGAGCGATCCCGAGATCACGGTGAGCCTGACGGACGATCCCAAGGTGACGGCGCGCGGGCGCATCCGCGAGGTCGCGCCCCAGGCCAACCCACAGACCAGGACTTTCGAGGTCCGGGTCGGCCTGACCGATCCGCCAGCCGAGATGTGGCTCGGCGCCACCGTCACGGCACGCACGCAAACCGATGCCGCGCCCACCATCGAGATCCCGGCAACGGCGCTGACCAACTTCAACAAGCAGCCCGGCGTCTGGGTCGTCGATCCAAAGAGCCGCACGGTTGCGACGCGCAACGTCGAGGTGCTGCGTTTCGACCAGGCCTCGGTCGCGGTGTCGGGCGGGCTCGACATCGGCGAGGTCGTCGTCACGGCGGGCGTGCAGGCGCTGCACCCCGGACAGAAGGTCCGTCTGCTCGGAGCGGAGCCGTGAGATGCGCTTCAATCTCTCGGAATGGGCGCTCAACAACCGCTCGCTGACCGTCTATCTGATGATCGTGGCGGTGATCGCCGGCCTTTTCGCCTATCAGAGGCTCGGCCGCGCCGAAGACCCCTCTTTCGTCATCAAGACCATGGTGGTGTCGGCTGCGTGGCCCGGCGCCAGCGTCGACGACACGCTCAAGCAGCTCACCGAGCGGCTCGAGCGCGAGCTGCAGATGACGCCGAGGCTCGACAACTTGCGCAGCTTCACCCGCGCCGGCGCCACCACGATATTCGTCAATCTCAAGGACTCGACACCCGCCCGGGAGATTCCGGATCTCTGGTACCACGTCCGCAAAAGCATCGGCGATATCCGCCACACCCTGCCGACGGGCGTTCTCGGCCCGTTTTTCGACGACGACTTCGGCGACACCTTCGGCCTGATCTACGGCTTTACGGCCGACGGCTTCACCCACCGCGAGCTTCGCGACCGGGTCGAGGACATCCGCTCCAAATTGCTGGCGGTACCGGACGTTTCCAAGATCGAAATCCTCGGCGCCCAGGACGAGCGCATCTTCATCGAGTTCTCGATGAAGGAGCTTGCGAGCCTGGGCATCGACCGCAGCGCTCTGATTGCGGCGCTGCAGGCGCAGAACGTGGTCCTCCCCGCCGGCACGATCCAGACCGGCAACGAATCGCTGTCGCTGCGGGTGTCGGGCGCGTTCCGGTCCGAGCAGGACATCCTCAACGTCAACTTTGCGGTCGGCGGGCGCATGCTGCGGCTGAGCGACATTGCGCAGGTTCGCCGCGGCTTGGCCGATCCGCCGCAGCCGATGTTCCGCGTCAACGGCCAGCCGGCGATCGGTCTTGCCATCGCGATGCGCGAGGGTGGCGACATCCTGGCGCTCGGCCGCAACATCAAGCGCGCGATCGCCGAGGCGACCACCGAATTGCCGATCGGCATCGAACCGCAGCTCGTGGCCGATCAGGCCGTGACGGTCGAGGGCGCCATCTCGGAGTTCATGACGTCGCTCATTCAGGCCATCGCGATCATCATGGTGGTGAGTTTCATCAGCCTCGGCATCCGACCGGGCCTGGTGATCGCCGCCACCATCCCGCTGACGCTCGCCGTGGTGTTTTCCGTCATGCAGGCGTCCGGCATCGACATGCAGCGCATCTCGCTCGGCGCGCTGATCATCGCGCTGGCGCTGCTGGTCGACGACGCGATGACCACGATCGATGCCATGCTCAGCCGCCTCGCCGCAGGCGACGACAAGGTGCAGTCCGCGACCTTCGCGTTCCGTACCTATGCGTTTGCGATGCTGGCCGGCACCCTGGTGACGATCGCGGGCTTCGTGCCGGTCGGTTTCGCGCAGAGCGGCGCCGGCGAATACACGTTCTCGCTGTTCGCCGTGGTGACCATCGCGCTGATCGCATCATGGTTCGTCGCTGTGCTGTTCGGGCCGCTGCTCGGCATCGCCGTCCTGAAGCCGCCAAAAGCTACGAAGTCGTCGGAGCCCGGACGAGTGTTCCGGATCTACCGGTCGTTCCTCACCGGCGCACTGCGGGTGAAATGGCTGACGCTCGCCGCCACCGTCGCGATGTTCATCGCGTCGATTTTCGCGCTGCGGCTCATACCCAACCAGTTCTTCCCGTCATCGGACCGGCCCGAACTGCTCGTCGATATGACGCTGCCGCAGAACGCTTCGATCTTTGCCAGCGAGACCGTGGCGCGCCGCTTCGACGCGCTGCTCAAGGACGACCCGGACGTCGCCCGCTGGAGCACCAATGTCGGGCGCGGTGCGATCCGCTTCTATCTGCCGCTCAACGTCCAGCTTCCGAACAGCTTCTTCAGCCAGGCCGTGGTCGTGGCCAAGGACACGCCCGCGCGCGAGCGGCTGCGGCAGAAGCTCGAGAAGGCCCTGGCCAATGACTTTCCCAATCTCGTCACCCGCGTGTCGTCGCTGGAGCTCGGCCCGCCGGTCGGATGGCCGGTGCAGTATCGCGTCAGCGGGCCGGATATTGCAGAGGTGCGCGGCATCGCCATGAAGCTCGCCCAGACTATCGCGGCCAACCCGCGGATCGGGCACATCACCTTCGACTGGTTCGAGCCGGCCCGGCAGGTGCGAATCCGGATCGACCAGAACGAGGCGCGGCAGCTGGGGCTCAGCTCGCAGGCGCTCGCTGCCGTGCTCAATGCGGTGATCTCCGGCAGCGCCATCACCCAGGTGCTCGATGACATCTATCTGGTCAACGTCGTGGTGCGCGCGACCGACGAGCAGCGCGTTTCGCTCGATACGCTGCGCGCCATCCAGATTCCGTTGCCGAACGGGCGGACGGTGCCGCTCGGCCAGTTCGCGTCGTTCGAATACGACCAGGAGCAGCCGCTGGTCTGGCGCCGCAACCGGGTCCCGACCCTGACGGTGCAGGCGGATGTTACGGGCGACATGCTGCCGGCGACGGTGGTTCAGACGCTGACTCCGGCCATCGCTGAGCTGTCGAAGCGCCTGCCGCCGGCCTACCGGATCGAGCTTGGCGGCGTGGTGGAGGATAGCGCGAAGGCGCAAGCCTCGGTCATCGCCGTCGTGCCGGCGATGCTGGTGATCATGTTCACGGTGCTGATGGTGCAATTGCGGAGCTTCCAGCGGCTGCTGATCGTGCTCAGTGTCGGCCCGCTGGGACTGATCGGCGTGGTCGGCGCGCTTCTCATATCCGGCAAGCCGCTTGGATTTGTCGCTATACTCGGCGTGCTGGCGCTGCTCGGCATGATCACCAAGAACGCCGTGATCCTGATCGGCCAGATCGAGGCCGAACGGGACCAGGGCAAGACTGTCCGCGAGGCTGCGATCGACGCCAGCAGCGCGCGCTTCAGGCCCATCATGCTGACCGCGATATCGACGGTGCTCGGCATGATCCCGATCGCGCCGACCGTGTTCTGGGGGCCGATGGCCTTCGCCATCATGGGCGGCCTACTCGTGGGCACAATCCTGACGCTGGTGTTCCTTCCGGTTCTTTACGTGACATGGTTCGGCCGCAGCGAGGTGACGGCGGACAAGCGCAAACCGATTGCGCCGGCCGCCGCCGCAATGTGACGCGTCCGACCAACATTCAAACCGGACCACCAGATCAGCGTCGCCCGTCGTTTCATCGTGGCGTATAGGTCGCGTGATCGGCCGAACCCCGCCGACAAACGCGCTTCGTGTCATCGTGTCGTATCAGGAGGCATGCCATGTCAGATCTGGTCGCGATCATCTATCCAACCGAGCAAAAGGCCGAAGAGGTGCGGCAGCGCCTGTTCAAGCTGCAGCGGGAGTATCTGATTTCGATTAAGGACGCCGTGATCGCCGTCAAGAACGACGCTGGTTCGGTCAAGCTCAGCCAGTTGTTCAGCACGACGGCGGCGGGTGCGGCCACCGGCAGCTTCTGGGGCCTTCTGATCGGCATCCTGTTCCTCAATCCGTTCATCGGCGTCGCGCTGGGCGCGGCCTCGGGCGCGATCGGCGGCGCGCTCACCGACTACGGCATCAACGATGCGTTCATGAAAGAGCTCTCGGCGAACCTGCAGCCCGGCAATGCCGCGTTGTTCGTGCTGATCAAGGACATGACCGCCGACAAGGTGCTGCGCGAGATCCAGGATGCCGGCGGCACCGTCCTCAAGACCTCGCTCGAAGACTCCAAGGAAAAGCAGCTGCGGGATGCGCTCGCCAGGGCGAGCCTGAGCGAGCCGCCGCCTTCGCAGGCGGCGTGACCCTCCAAATCGATCGGGCTACGCTGCTGTCCGCCCAGACAGCAGCGTAGCAATCCAGCGTGTCGATTTGTGCTCTTCGCAAACCGTGAGGATCGCAATCGCGATCGGCACGCCGATGAACGCGCCCGGGATGCCCCACAGCAAGCTCCAGAAAAACACCGCGAACAGCACCACGAATGGCGAGATCGAGAGCGTGGCGCCGGCGATCCGCGGCTCGATGTAGCTGCCGGTGACGAACTGAATCGCGTTCAGGCACACGAAGACGAAGATCGCCAGCTCCCATGAGCCGAACTGGACCAGCGCGAACAGGGTGGGAAACACCGTCGCGAACAGCGGCCCGATGAACGGGACATAATTGAAGACGAACGCGATCACGCCCCACGCGGTCGCGAGCTCGATCCCGGCAAACAGCGCAAAGCTCCAGACGATGACGCCGGTCAGCACGCTCATCACGGTGCGCACCAGCATGTATTTCTGGAATTTATCGGCAGTGTCCTCGGCCACCTTCAACAAGGACCGCTTGAACCGCTCATCCTCCAGGTTCTGGATGTTCTTTCGCAGCACATCGACCTCGAGCAGACCAAGCACGGCAAATGCGAACGTGATCGCCGCAAAGGAGGCCAATCGATAGCTTCGTCCGCCGACGTCGCGGAGCACCCCGATGGTCCAGCTCGGGTCATAGCTTTCGATCATCAGGCTTCTGATGGATACGCCGTGCTGCTCGAACCACTCGGCGGCCTGGGCATAAAGCGACTGGAAGCGGGCTGTATTGTTGATCAGCCATTGCACCACCAACCCGAACGCCCAGGCCAGCAGGTAAATCAGCGCGGCAAGGACCGCGAGGACGACGATCGTGGTGATGGTGAGCGCGACGAGCTTCGGCAGTTGCTCCTGAAGTGCGCTCTGGATGGGCCACACCACGGCAATCGTCAGGAGCGCAAAGGCCATCGGCGCCATGATTGCGCCGGCGACGTGGACGCCGGCCAGGATAAGCACCAGGCTGCCAAGCACGACCGCGGTCCGCAATGTGCGGTCCGGCAATATGGAATCCGGTAATTTGGGATACTGGCTCATGCCTGAAGCCTCAAGCCGGCGCGGCTCCGTCTCCGACATTGGCGCCGGGATACTCGGCTGACGCGACCGAGGATCGGCACAGCAGCCAGAGGCTCAACGCAAGCACGGCCACCTCGATGAACGTCGTGACGATGAGAACCAGCAGGCTGACAATATCGGCAGCCGATATCCAGCTTGCCGGGCCTCCACCCGTCGTTTGCACGACGGGGATGCCGGCCTGCGGCGCGCGCAGGAAATAGATCAGGAGCTGCCCGACCTCGAGCATCATCACCAACACGGAGAACACGATGCCCAAGGTGCTGGCCGCAACACCGGTCCATGCCGCCCGCTGCACCGTATATCCATCGGGACGGCGTTGCGGGTCGGCGATCCGGCCGGCAAGCCGGGTGTAGCGGTAGAACCAGAAGGTCGTGAAGGCGAGCAGCAGGAGACTTGCGATCGTCAGGTACTCGATGATCGCAAAGCCTGCGCGCGTGCCGGCACCCGAGCCGCGGTCGAAGATCAGGGCATACACGATCAGCGCCACCGGAACAGCGCCGATCCCGATCTGCATCCAGAAGCCGAGCCAGCCGAGACGGGAAAATATCGCCGCAAGGCTTCGGCTTTGCGACGGCTTCAGGCCATTCCTGATCGTCCGAAACATGGATCCCACCTTTCGGGCCTAGATCGAAACCGACCCGGAAACGAGGCCATAGAGGCCGATGAGCGCAGCAACGGCGATGCAGCCGAACACGATGGCTTCCCGAAGCGTGAAGACCGGCATCTGCCGTTCGCGCCGCGCCATGACGAACAGGATCGTGCCGGGCGCGTAGAGCAGCGCCGACAGCAGCAGGAACTTGGAGCCGCCTGCAGCGATCATGCTGGCGGCATAAAGCGTGGCGATTGCCCCGCGCACACAGTCCGTGCGGCGGCTGCGCTCCTCACCCGCGTAGGTCTCGCCGGTCCAGGCCAGCTTGAAGCCGTAGGCGCCGACCAGAAGATAAGGAACCAGCGTCATCGTGCTGGTCATTTTCAACGCGAGCGTGAAGGCGTATTCGGCAAACCAGGTCACCAGCACGAAGGCCTGGATGACGATATTAGTCATCCAGAGGGCCGCATACGGCGCCTGGTTTTGATTCTCGCCGGCGAGAAACGACGGCATCGTGCGGTTCTGCGCGGCCGCGTGCAGCACCTCGGCGGCGAGCAGCGACCAGGACAGATAGTTGCCGAGGACGGAGATCAGGAGCCCCACGCTGATGAAGACCGCGCCCCACGGCCCGACGATCGCTTCCAGGACGCCGGCCATGGACGGTGTCGGCAGCGCCGCAAGGTCGGCCCGCGACAGGATGCCATAAGAGAGCATCGTGACCAGGACGAGCAGGCAAAGAACGCCCACAAAGCCCAGCACGGTCGCAAGCCCGACATCGTTCCGGTTCCTGGCGTAGCGCGAATAGACGCTGGCGCCCTCGATGCCGACAAACACGAACACGGTGACCAGCATCGTGCTGCGGACCTGGCCGGCGACGGCCGTAAATCCCGGCTGCTCGCCACCCCAGAGGTTGAGCATGAATACGTCGGAGCGGAATGCCGCGACCGCGACCGCGATGAAGATCACGATCGGCACGATCTTGGCGACCGTTGCGATGGTGTTGAGCGCGGCCGCCTGCTTGACGCCGCGCAGGATCATGAAGTGCACGGCCCACAGGACGATCGAGGCGCCGGCGATGGCCGCCGGCGTGCTGCCGTCGCCGAAGACCGGAAAGAACTGGCCGAGCGTCGCCTTGATCAGAACGAGACACGCCACATCGGCGAGACAGCAGCCGATCCAGTAGCCTGCCGCCGAAGCGAAACCCAGATACTCGCCGAATCCCGCCTTGGCATAGGCGTAGATGCCGGCATCAAGCTCGGGCTTGCGGCGCGACAGCGTCTGAAAGACCAGTGCCAGCATCAACATGCCGCCGCCTGCGATGCACCAGGCGATCAGCGCTCCCAAGCCGCCGGTCGATCGGCCGAAGGCGGACGGAAGCGCGAAAATGCCCGAGCCGATCATCGAGCCGATGACAAGCGCGGTGAGCGCACGCAGAGAAAGCTTCTGGTCCGCTGAAGATGCCACTTGGCCGAACTGCCTGGCCCGACTGCGTTCTTGCCGGCAAAGTCTCTGACTTCGCGGCTGCCGCTGCCAAGAGCAAAGTGGTGAGCCAGTCTGAATGTCAGCCGTTCAATTCGATCGAATGCGTCTCGAATGCCGGCAATCATTTCGGACGCGGATGCGCAATGACCGATCGGCCGGTTGAGAAAATCTGCAAGGCCCCAATGTGACCCGCGCCAACATTCAAGCTGGGCCACTCGAGTCGGGTTGGCTTCAACGGCGAAACGCCACAAACTGACGGCCGGTTTTCAAACCACGCGGCGCCCGAAGCCAACCGACAAGAGCGTGCCATGACCAGAACCACCGCCTGTAGCACTGTCGCGGCCTGCATTGCGTTTGCCGTTCTGCTCGACGCCTCCGAAGCGAAGGCGCAACAGCCTCGTGTCGAAGTGGGCCTGCTGCAATGCACGTTGTCGCCGGGCATCGGAGCACTCGTCGGCTCCCGCCGGCGGATGAGCTGCCGTTTCATCCAAGACGGCGGCATGAACGCGGCAAACTACACCGGCACGATCACGCGCCTCGGCGTCGACGTGGGTGCGACGGCCGGCGGGTTGCTGTCCTGGAGGGTGTTCTCGCGAACCCGCGGCACCAGCGCCATCGCTGGACACTACGTCGGCGTGAGCGCCGACCTGTCCATGGGGCTCGGCGCCGGCGCCAAGGTGCTGATCGGCGGCTCAAGGCGTTCGACGATGCTGCAGCCTGTGGCATTTGTCGGCAATATCGGCATCAACTTCGCGATCGGGATCGCCGGAATGACCCTTCGTCCGTCCTCCTGAACGGAGCTTATCCAGCCGCTGCCGGCCGAATCCAGGTTCCACAGCAGGCCTTCGTTTTATGTTGGACCATGGCCCCATATAAAACCCGGGCGACGTGACCTAGCTTTCTGCTGAAGCAACCCCCTGCGGCCGCTCCGGACTGCACGGTGATCCGGGCGACGGACGGAGTCCGTCATGGCAAAAGCGCGTACGGCACAAGAGATCGTTGAAAAGCTGCGCAGCATCGACGCGCTGGTCGTCAGCGGCATGCACGTCGGCGACGCCGCGCTGTCGGCGAATATGACGGAAATGACCTACTACAGATGGCGCAGGAAATATGCCGGCTTCAACCAGGAACAACTCGAACGGGTGATGAGCCTGCAGAATGAAAATGCACGGCTTCGCCGGGAACTGGAAAGCCTGCAGCTGGACAGACTCATTTTCATGGAAGTGTCGAAAGAGTTGCTCGCGACGCCGACGGCTCGGCGTGCCTGGATCGAGTATATCACCGCTGTGCTCGGCGTATCCGAGCGCCATGCCTGCAAGGTGCTGGGACAACACCGATCGACGCAGCGGAAGATCCCGAAATTTCCGGCGCGAAGCTATCTCAAGCCGTCTCACCAACCGGATTCGAACTCCCGCTCGCTGTGACCATCTGCGATCGTCTGTGTTTGAATCGCCCCGCCTTTTCCGAGCTGCATGGCGCTCGCTGGCCGTATCGACACGATCGTCCTCATTGGCTTCGCAGGCGGCTCACGGGCGCTCACGCGCCGCCGAAGCGGCCGCGTGAGCGCATGCCCCCGCCGGAAGATCAGCCTATTTCCATCATATCCACCGCCATCCGCAGACCCGGCGGCCACGATGCCACCAGCAGCGCCTGACCCGACGTCGGCCGCGATGACCGGGCTTCACGATAACCACTTGCGCGTCCCGGACAAAATTATCCGTCAAGAGAGGAAGGTTCTTGTCGATCGCCAGAGGCGCTGCCTCGACAATGTCGGCCATCAGGCTCAGGCCGCCCGCAGCGGCGGCCGTTGCGACTGCCGCGCTGCCCACCACGCTCCGAAAGAACTCTCGACGATCCATCGCTTCCATTTTCCATTCCTCCGAGTGCCTCGCCCCCTTATCTTGACTTCAGCCTCGAGAACGAGGCGCAGGAATCGAAAACCATCCAGGTCCATCGCACAACCGTTATCAGGTGGTCCGGATCAAATGACATCCGCCGTTTGGGGCGCGCGTATGAAATGCAATTATCGGGAAACCTTCGGCAGCGATGCGCGAATGCGCTCGGAAAAATCGGGAGCGTCGTCGGCTGCCTGCGCGACCTCATTGATCAAGGAGCGCCGCCGCAGCTCTTCAAATGACAGCGACGTATTCACCCGGCCGGAGTGATAGAGATAGCTGTCGATCAGGCCGTTGAAGAAGTGCCGGATATCGAACCGCCCTTCCCGGCCGGCGGCATTTGCGTAGCGGATGATGTTGATCGTGCAGCTGTTGCTCAGCAGATGATAGAACTCCGGCCGGTCGGCGAGCTCGTTGATCCGCTCGACGTAGATCAGGAACAGCCGGCGCGCATTCTCGGGTCTGGTGTTGAGGTGATAGAGATATACGGTCTCGTGACGATAATTGGTGCGCACGCGGACGATGTCGCGCTCCTCTCCCACCACATAGATCAGCTCGAACTGCTTGAAGAGCGACGCGATCGGCTGGAAGCCTTCGCCGACTTCGGGGCGCGTCTCGATCGAGATGCTGAGCGGCGGCGCATTGTCGAAGATGAAGCTCAGGAAGGTGTGGCCGACCAGCCCTTCGCTCCAATAGGACACGTAGAAGTCGATGCCGGTCAGGTGCGACAGCTCGACCTCGCGCTCCTCGTAGCGCACCGTGAAGTCGTTCCGGCTGAGGTAATCGAAGTTGCGGACGCCGGTGAAGCGCACGCGATCGCCGTCGACGATGGCCCGCGGCATCACGGCAACCTCCGGACGCCACGGACGATCGTGCGACGGAGGAATGGCGATCCACCACGCCACCACGCCGAGAAAAAGCGCGTAAAAAGCCAGCGGCATACGCCGCCGCCGCGATAGCCAGAGAGCCCAGATCGCGAATGCCGCGAAGGCCACCGCCAAGACCAGACGCAGGTCGGCCCACGGCAGGTTGGAATAGTAGATGGCCAAGGCGGCCCATGTGATGAGGAGCACCTGGATGAAAATCCAGATGCCCGTGGCCACCCAGCCAAAGAAACGAGCCAAGAACCGGCGAAGCAAGCTCAGCGGCCCCTCCCACGTCTCGACCAACGGAGACAGGCTCAGGCCTCGCTGTCCGGGCGACAGCGATCAAGGATCCGTGGGGCGCCCGGCAAAGGCTTGAACCTGCAACCGGGCCATTATGCGCGGTCAAGCTCGTTTGGAGAACTCGGCAAAACGGACGTTTGTCGTCATTTACGGCAAAGTCCGTTCACGATTGGCGATTCTGTGGTTCGTGCCCGAGCTGTTTCTCTTTGTTTGGGAATGATCTTTTCCGAAAACCGCTTCACACTTCAGGATCATGCTAGCCCATCGGCAGTGGTCCGAAGGCCGGCGGCGGGACGCGACGCCGCGACGCCGCCTCGTAGGCGGACGCGACGCGGAGCTGGATGTCCTCCTTGCCGGGCTCGCAGCGGAACACCAGCGAGAACGGCAGCCCGGGCGCAGGGATTTCTTTCGGCGTATGGGTCGCCTTCGACACATACTTCTTGCCGTCTTCGCTGAGCGCATAGACCGGATCGTAGACCGTGGTCACAAAGCCTGCCGGAATCAGCATCTCGGTGAGACCCGCGTTGGGTCCGCTCTGCGACTCCGGCGTGAGGTTGCTCGGGATGTCGTATTGATGCGGATGGCCGATCAGGCCCGGCGGCCACGGCGTGTGCAGCCGCACCAGCGCGTCGAGCTTGTTCTCCAGGATCACCATCATGTCGACGCGGCGCAGGAGCTCGCGCAGCATGATGCGTTCGTTGACGCCCTGGCGGCCGTTGAGCGGGTTGCGCGGGTCGGTGGTCTCCTCCCAGTTCTTGAAGGCGGCGCGCTGATCGTCGCCCCAGAACTTCGAACGCTTGTTCAGCTCGGCCCAGTTGGCAAGCGTCTCGGTGAAGCCTTTCGCCTTCCAGTCGCCGGCGCGACGCTCGAGATACTGCGAGATGTGGAAGCGGAAGGTGTTGGCGAGCTGCTGCTGCTGCACCGTGCCGAGGTCGAGATTGACCGGCGGCTCGATGCGGCCTTCCGCGAGACCGACCAGATAGTCCATCGGCGCCATGGTGCCCGTGCCGAAGGTCTTGCCGGGCAGGAACTCGGTTGGGGCAATAGCCGCGGCGAACTCCTTGAACAGCGGCTGGCCGTCCCGCCCGAGACGGAACAGGATATCGGGCATGAACACCGGGATCAGGCGGGCGAGCGCCACGCGGAAATCGACCTTCATCGTCTCCATCGCGGGATCGTTCTGCGCGAATCGGTGCGTGGACTGCACCAGGGTCGCGCCGAGCTTGTCGCCGAGCACCTCCTTGATCTCGCGGCGGGCGGCGGTGACAATCGGCTCCTCGGTCTTGGAGCCCGGCGGGATCGCCATCGACTCGCGGATGACGCCCAGCCGCAGGCCCTTCAGCGTTGCGCCGGACTTGCTCAGGTGGCTCACATAGGGCGTCGATAGCACCGAGGAGCGCGGCACCGTGGTGTAGACGTCGCGCGGATCGTAATAGCCCTGCTCCGGGTCCTTGAGCGCATCGAGAATCTTGGCGCAGTCGACGATCGAGCGGGCGTGGATGCCGGAGCGGTCGCAATAGATGTCGGCGCCGATCGCGCCGCCATCAAAGCCGATCATCGCCTTGTGCGGCAGGATCAGCGCCACCGAATTGTGGTTCGACGGGCCGCGGCAGGACGCGCGCGTCTCCTCGCCCAAGCTCGCCATCACCAGGTTGGTCGACACCGACAGCGCCGAGCCGGATGACGAGCCGAGCGAGGCCGCGCGGGTGGTGTCGTAGGGGTTCGACGGATTGCCGCCCCAGGTCGAGCGCTGGTAGCCGAGGGTCGAGGTGAGCACCTTGTCGGGCGTATGCCGCCCGCCCGGATCGCCGGCCCGGCCGTTGTATTCGGTGTTGACCGCCTTGGCGAAGATGATCGCGCCTTTCTTGCGGAGTTGATCGACCAGCACGTGGTCGCGCGCCGGGAAGTCGATGTCGTAGGCGGCGTCGCCGCCGCCGGTCGAGCGCATGTCCCTGGTGTCGAACGGGTCCTTGAAGGAGAACACGACGCCGTACATCGGCATCGCTTCAAGGTCGGGGTTTCGGCCATATTTCGCGTCGAGCGCCGCGGCGGTCTCGAGCGCATCGGGGAGCTGGCGGAAATATTCGCATTGCGGCGGCGCGCCTTTCGGCAGCGGTCCGAGCGAAGGATGCTTGTCGAACTCGCCTTTGCACGTGACGGAGCGTTCGCCGCGGATGTTGAGCGTGGCGAGCGTGTTGACCTGACCGGCATTGGGAACGCCGACGATCATGCCGAACTGCTGCTGCGCACTCGGGTCGGAGGCGGTCGGCTCCATGCGGCCGTATTCGAGCGGGGGACCTTTATATTTGTCGAGATCGGGCAGCAGCTCCGATGCCTTCAGCGTCTGCGTGGGGAAGTTAAGTGGCGCGCCGCCGCGCACCGTGCCGGTGGCTTTCGCAACCGGCTTGCCGTCCTCCGTCACCAGCATGCTGGACGGGCCGTTGAAGGCCCGTGCGCGCTTGATGTAGTGCTCGACCACCGCAACGCAGGTGGTCGAGCCATCGCGGATGGCGCGATGGAGGTCCTCGATCGTCGCCTCCTCGAGCGTGAAAATTCCGGCTCGGGCGATCTTGTCTACCGCAACGTCATTCATGGCTACGTCCTCCCTGCCATGCGTCTATTCAACTGTAACTTGGGTCAGGTCCTGGTACCAGCTTTGTGCTTGCTTGAAGCCCTTCACCTTCGGGCTCAGCGCGCGCGGATTGAGATCGTGCACGACGAACAGCCACGGTGCATCGTCGACGACCAGCGCATGGGCCTTCGTCACCAACGCGTCGCGTTCCGCAGGATCGAAAGTCTCAAACGCCTTGGACAGGGCCGCGTCAACTTCGGGATTCTTGTAGAGGCTCCAATTCGAGCCGTTCGGCGGGAAGCCTGCGCTGTGGAAGTTCAGGAAGAACTGCGTCGGGTCGGACAGCGGCAGACCGTGATTGACCACGTCGCGATATGGCACGTTGGGCGTTCCCGGCGGCTGGGCGCGCATCGTCGTCAGCATGGTGCCCCAATCGACCACTTCATATTCGATCTCAACGCCGACATCGCGAAGGTTCTGCTGGATGAACTCACCCATCGGCAACGGCACCATGTTGCCCGAGCCTGCGGTCGGGAGCTGGATTTTCAGCTTGAGCGGCTTGCCCGGGCCGTAGCCCGCTTCCTTCAGCAGCGCCTTGGCCTTCCCGACATCATATTTGTAGTGCTCCTTCGGCTCCCCGAAATATTTCGAGGTCTTCGGCCACGGGCCTTCAGCCGGGATCGCGGTTCCGCCGAGCATCTCGACAAGGCTTGCGCGATCGATGGCGTAGTTCATCGCGAGCCGCACACGTTTATCGGCGATCGGCGACGGTGCGACGTTGCTGGCGTGCCAGGCCCAGATGTGCGGATAGGGCTTGGTGACGATCTGGAAGCCCGCGCTTTTCAAGCCGGGCACCGAGTCCGGCGCCGGATATTCGATCCAGTCCACGGCACCCGAGCGGAGCGCGGCGACCCGCGTGTTGGCGTCAGGCACCGGCATCAGCACGAGATTCTTCACCTTTGGAACGCGGGCCTTGTCCCAGTAGTCGTCGAAACGCGACAGCTCGATCGAGGTTCGCGGCGTCACCTTGTCGACCTTGAACGGTCCGGTGCCAGAAGGCGATTTCTGGAAGTCCTGCCAGTTGCCGATCTTGGCGTATTGCCGCGGGCTCACGATAAAGACGCGCGAGATCAGATACGGCAGCATGCTGAACGGCACGCGCGTATAGAGCGCGATCTGGGTGTCGCTGATCTTCTCGTATTTGGCGACCTGCGACGTGTAAGTCCGGTAGAAGCCCGCCTGTGCCTTGTCGTAGTTCGGCGCCTCCTGATTCAGATGGCGGTCGAAATTCCAGATGATGTCGTCGGCGGTGAGCGTTGAGCCGTCATGGAACTTCACACCCTGGCGCAGCGTGAATATCCATTTGAGATGGTTTTGCGGATCGATGTGCCACTCGGTGGCAAGCCCGGGCGCGAGGTCAGCGAAATCGTCGGTCCTGGTGAAATCCCAATTCACCAGCGCGTCGTAGATCGGATAGCCGGCGAAACGCCCGCCCTCGCTGCCGTTGTCTGGAATGCCGCCCGTGGTCGGCACGTCGGACGTGGTCATGGCGATGCGGAGCGTCTGCGCCGCCGCGGGGTCGAGCATCGTCGCAAGCGAAAGTGCGCTTGCCAGTGCGAGAAGTTGAAGCTGTCGCATGGGGACTCCTGTCATGTCGCTTTGTTGCTTCCTCCCCGGCGTGTCGTTCGAAACGTTCTCGGTCGTTCAGTTGCGCAGTCGCTTAATTGCGGACATCCATCGCGGTCCGAAGTCCGTCGCTGGTCAGGTTGAAGCAGATGCTGGTCACGAAGATGCAAATTCCGGGCAAGGTTGCGAGCAAGGGCTGCGTGTAGATCGCGGAACGGAGCGTGTTGAGCATCAGGCCCCACTCCGCTTCGGGCGGCTTCACGCCGAGTCCGATGAAGGAAAGCCCCGCAGCGAGAATCATCGAGACGCTGACCAGCGTGGTCGCGTAGACGAAGATCGGCCCGAGCGCGTTCGGCAGGATATGCCGGCGCAGGATGCGCGGCGCGCCGGCACCGCTGGCGCGCGCGGCCTCGACGTATTCGAGATTGCGCACGCTCGTGGTCACACTTTCCGAGACGCGGATCATCGGCGGAACGAACACGATGGTCAGCGCCATGATGGCGTTATAGATGCCGGGGCCGAGCGCGCCGCTGATTGCGACTGCGAGCAACACGGATGGGAACGCATAAAATACGTCCGTGGCGCGCATGACCGCCATGTTGATCTTGCCGCCGACATAGCCGGCGATCATGCCGATGGTGCCGCCGACCGCGGTCGCTATGACGACCGGTGTGATGCCGACGAACCATGACAGGCGGCCGCCGTAAAGCAGGCGCGTGAGCATGTCACGGCCGAGCTCGTCGGTGCCGAGCCAATGGTTCTGGAACCCCGGAGGCTTGAGCCGCCGCACCATGCTGCCCTGCAGTGGATCGAAAGGGGCGATCAGCGGCGCGAACATGGTGGCGAGCAGCATCAGCACCAGGATCGCGATGCAAAGGATCGTCAGCGGGTCGCGCCGCAATCTCGCGCCGACATTCGACCAGTAGCCGGGGCTCTCGACTTCGGCCTCTACGACTGCGGCCGTAACCTCGCAAGGATGAACGGTGATGTCGGTCATGCGCGCCGCATCCTCGGGTCGAGCGCCGTCTGGATGAGATCGACGACCAGGTTCAGCGCCACGAAGAACATCGCCAGCACCAGCGTGGTCCCCTGCAGAACCGGAATGTCGCGCTGGAAGATCGCCTGGTTGAGCATCATGCCGGTGCCGGGCCAGGCGAACACGGTCTCGACCAGGATCGAGCCGCCCATCAGATAGCCGAGTTGCAGCCCCATCACGGCGAGCGCCACGGGCGCGACGTTCTTGGCCACGTGATAGAGGATGCGCCGCCGCCGCAGTCCCTTGCCGCGCAACGTCGTGATGAACTCCTGGCTGAGCGTCTCGATCGCGGCGCCGCGAACCGTGCGCGTGACGAGGCCGGCCGGAATGACGCTGAGCGTGATTGCGGGCAGGATCAGGTGGCGAATGTGCTCCCAGTCCCACATCCAGTTGCCGGGACCCGCGCCGATCGACGGCAACACACCGAGCTGGACGCTGAAGATGATGACCAGCACCATGCCCAGCCAATAATGCGGCACGGACACGCCGGCGACCGCGATGCCGACCAGCGTGCGGTCGATCCAAGTGCCCCGGAATGCAGCCGAGAGGCCGCCAAGGAGGCAGCCGAGGACGAAGCCCAAGGCCGCCGCCGAGAAAGCGAGAATGAGTGTCTTGCCCGCGGCCTCCGACAGATCGACGGCGACGGGTCGCCGGTTTGCGATCGAGCGGCCGAGGTCGCCCTGCGCGACGCGCACGAGCCAATAGCCGAACTGCACCGGCAGTGGACGATCGAGGCCGTAGTCCTTGCGGACCTGATCGACCACGGTCTTGGGCGCATCGGGCGGCACGATGGCGTTGATCGGATCGCCCGGCGCGATATGCACCAGGAGGAAGCAGATCACGCTCACGGCGAGCGCGATGGGAATGGCGTAAGCGACGCGGCGGATCGTATAGAGCAGCATCGCGCGCCTCCTTCTATGCCGCCCGCGACGCGGGATCGCGGCGGCGGTCTGCGACACGGATGCATCGCGCGCTGCGGCCTTCGACCGGCGAGCGAAGAACCGGCAGCGCCGCAATGCAGGCCGGCTCGACGTGACCGCAACGCGGCGCGAAGGCGCAGCCGTCCGGCAGGTTTCGCAGGTCGGGCGGCGCGCCGGGAATGGTGGTCAGCACGCTGCCGCGCAGCCCTTCGTGGACGGTCGCCCCCAGCAGACCCGTGGCATAGGGATGAAGCGGCGCATCCATCAGCGCCTCGACCGGCCCCTCCTCCACGATGCGGCCCGCATACATGACCGCGATACGGTCCGCGATCTCACCGGCGACGCCGAGATCGTGGGTAACGAAGATCATGCCCATGCCCAGCTCCTGCTGCAGGCGACGAAGGAGCAGCAGCACCTGGATTTGCACGGTGGCGTCGAGCGCCGTGGTCGGCTCGTCGGCAAGAAGGAGCTTGGGTCGGCACGCCAAGGCAATCGCGATCATCGCGCGCTGCCGCAAGCCGCCGGAGAGCTCGTGCGGATAAGCCTCCAGCCGCCGCTTGGCCGACGGGATCTGCACGAGATCGAGCAGCTCGAGCGCGCGTTTGTAGGCTTCACGAGAGCTGACGGCCTCGTGCCGAACGATGGCCTCCGTGATCTGCTCGCCAATCGTGAAGACCGGATCGAGCGCCGTCATCGGCTCCTGCGAGATCATCGAGACAACAGGGCCGCGGATCGTCTCGAGCGTTCGCTCGGACGCCGTCATCATGTCGTGGCCGCCGACGCGCAGCGTCCCGGTCATGGCCGCGGTCGCCTGGGGATTGAGCCGCATCAGCGCGCGAAGCGTCACCGATTTTCCGGACCCGCTCTCACCCAGGATGCACAGCACCTCGCGTGGGTGCACGTCGAAATCGACGCCGTTGACGGCATGCACGGTCGCGTCCCGCGTTCGAAACCGCACGGTGAGATCGCGGGCGGTGACGAGTGCTTCGGTCATCGTCAGGCTGCCGCTTTCGGAGCCAGGCTGTGGCCGCTTTCGGCCAACGATGCGAAGCACGCCGCGGCGTGAACCGTTTCCGGCTCGGGCCCGCCGCGCAACGGCCGCGGCTGCGGCGCCGACACGCCGCAAAGCTCCTCGGCGATGGCGCAGCGCGTGCGGAAACGGCAGCCGGACGGCGGGTTGATCGGGTTCGGCGGATCGCCGGTGAGCGGCGGCTCGGTGCGGCGGCGGCGCGGATCCATCGAAGGACGGCTCGCGAGCAGTGCCCGCGTATAAGGATGGCCGGGACGCTTGAAGATATCCTCGACGGGACCGATCTCGGCGAGCCGTCCGAGATACATCACCATCACCCGGTCCGCGACGTGATGCACGACGTTGAGATCGTGGCTGACGAACAGATAGGTGAGCCCGAACTGGCTCTTCAACGCCATCAGGAGATTGAGCACCTGCGCCTCGACCGACTTGTCGAGCGCCGACACCGGCTCATCCAGGATCAGCATCCGAGGCTGCATCGCGAGTGCGCGCGCGATATTCACGCGCTGGCGCTGCCCGCCGGACAGCTCGTGGGGATAGCGTCGCGCGAACAGCCGTGGCGACAGTCCCACGGCGCCCAGCAAATCCCTGGCGCGTGCGATCGCTGCCGCGTGATCTGCGCCGTGGACCATGGGCCCGAATGCGATCGCCTCCTGAATGGTCAGCCGCGGATTGAGCGACGCATAGCTGTCCTGGAACACCATCTGCACCTGCCGGCGGTATTCCTTGAGGCCGAGCGCGCGCGAGCCCACGGCTTCGCCGTCGAAAATGAGCTCGCCTGCGGTTGGCTCCGTGAGCGCCATGATGAGGCGCGATGCCGTGGACTTGCCGCAACCGGATTCGCCGACGATCGCCAGTATCTCACCCTTGCGGATATCAAAGGTGAGATCGTCGACAGCCTGAACCGTTCCGCCCTTCTGAAAGACGGCCGCCTTGACGGGAAAATGCTTGGTCAGATTGCGGACAATCAGAAGCGGCTGCGCCGGACCGCCCCGATCCATCGCTGGGGTCAGATTCGCGCTGCTCTCGACCGCGCCGACGGCATTCATGTCGCGATGTCATGCAAGCGATATGCCGGGAGGCATATGCTTCACGCATGCATGAACCGCGGCTGCGCTGCCATCGCCGAGCGACGGCTATGGCGCACCGTTGAGCAGTGACTTTGGAGTCAGATTGAAAGGCAAGACGCGGTCTGCCGAGACGCGTCTACTGAAGCCGCTTCGCCGCCTCTTCGATCAGGCTGAGATCGGAATGCTGCTTGACGTCGATCCGCGAGCTGATGAAGCCCATCTCGGCGGTCAAATCGACGTTGCGCTGGAGCGCCGCGAGGTCCGGCGCCATGTTCGGATCGCGATAGTAGTCCTTCCCGGTGAACAGCCACCCGAAGCGCTCGGGCGGCTGCTTGACGAGATCGGAGGCGACCTTCCTGACATCGTCCTGATTCTTGGGATCGAGATACCAGCGCTCGATCCGGATCATATCCTCCATGAGGTCGACCATCGCGGCGCGGTTCTTGTCGATGGTAGCCTTGCGTGCCGCGAACATCAGGAACTGCGAGGTGCCCAGGCCCTCGGTGAGATTGAACAAGGGAACCCCGATCTCGTTGAGCGCCGGATTGAGCGCGAACGGCATCACAGCCATGACCAGGTCCGCCTTCTTCTCGATGAGCACCTGCGGCATGACCGGAATCGGCGCCTCGATAACCGTGTAGTCGCGCTTGTCGAGCAGGCCGTGCTTGCGCAGGCCCGCCTTCATCGCGATGTCGACGCCGCCGCCGACCTGATTGGTGGCGAGCACCTTGCCCTTCAGGTCTGTGATCTTCTGGATGCCGGAGTCCTTGCGGACGAAGAACTGCGTGCTGAAGTGACCGGGCACGCCATCGCGGAATTCATCGGAAATGATACGAAGGTCGCCGATGCCGGCATTGGCGATCGCGATGCCGATCGTCGAATAGGCGAGGCTTGCGATCTCCAGCTCGCCATTGGCGAGCGCTGCGATCATCTCCGGCGTGCCCTGATAGCGGACCGCCTCCATGCTGTAGGAGCGGCCCCAGTGCCGCGCGAGTTCCTTCTTGGCGACGAAGAAGGGCGCCCAGTTCGACAGCGGCGCCACATAAGACATCCGAATCCGCAGCGGCTCGGCGCGCGCGGTGCAGACCACCGCGATCGACATCGCCAGCAACGCCAAGACGGCTTTCACGCCATTCTTCATCCAAACCCCGCCCGCATCCCTGTTCCGAACAACGGAACGAATCCGGCAATTGTCGGAAAAGCAGGCGTGATTGGCAAGCCGACGGGGCAGCTACGGCGCTGACAGCCCGTTCGCACCGGCATCGTAGTAACCGATGCCGTGGCCCACCTGAGCGAAATTGAGCTCGGAGAAGTTGCCGAACGGGCGATGCAGCCGCAGCAGCGGCAAGACGTCGCGCTCCCATTGGCCCTGATCCTCACAGGCCGAGAGCGCAGGCCCCGGCAAGGGGCGGCCGGCTTCGATGAATTTTTCCATCGCGGCCAGATGAGGCTTGGCCAGCGGGTGATTGCGGGCGCGCTCGATGCCGCCGCGGGCGTATTGCCAGAACGCCGTGTCCCAGCGGGAGCCGCACGCATAGTGCCAGGCGACGAACAGCGAGTCGCGGCACACATAAGCCAGCATGGTCCGGTTGTACGCGTCGATCTCGTCGGGCTCCGCGCATCGGCCGTGCCCCTCCTCGGCGATCCAGCGCGTCGCCGCGCGGGTCTGCACGATCGCGTGGCCGATGGTCGTCGCCTCGAGCGGCTCGATGAAGGAGGCGGCGTTGCCGCCCCAGAACACGCGGCCGTCGAACATCCTGCGCCGGATGAAGTTCGGGAATGTCGGCGCAACGCGCTGCTCCCATTCGGTGATGCCTTCCGCATGGAGGAAGGCGGTCAGATCGGCCGCGATCTCGGCATCGCTGTTGATGCGCGGGTTGAAGACGTAGCCGCACGAGGTCCATTCACGCAGCGGGATCTGGAAAATCCAGCCGTGAGGCCTCGCGATCATGCGGCTCGAGCCGGACCATTTTTGCGGAGAGAGCCTGCGGATCGTCGCCTTGCCGGTCGGAATCCAGTCGAGCGGGATGTAGTCGTCCACGTTCGTCGAAAGATCCCGGGGAAAGCCGCGGGCGTCGAGCACGTAGTCGCAGACCAGGATGGCGCCGTCCTCGAGCCGCACACGAACCGCGTCGGCAGAGGTGTCCAATGCCTCGACACGCGCGTCGATCCGCTGTCCGCGAACGTGCTCGCCGAGCACATCGACAACGGCCGCGGCATCGAAATGGTAGGCGAACAGCTCCACCGGCTGGAAGCGGTGCATGAAGTTGCCGCCGTGATCGCCCCAGCCTTCGTAGTGGCTGCCCTTCTTCAGGGTCGCGCCGCAGCGCGCGGCGAGATGGTCAAAGCCCAGCCCGGTGACCTCCTCGAACCACATGGCAAAGCGCGGCGTGGTGCCCTCGCCCACGCCGATGGTCGGAATGCGGGAGTCGAAGACGTGCAGCAGGTCCGCATCCGGCAGGTACCGCGTGATGTGCGCGGCGGCGATGAAGCCCGCCGTCCCGCCGCCGAGTACTGCGATCCTCATCGTGCGAGCTCCTTCAGGCTTTCGGCGGGACGAAGCAGGTGCTGGACCGCGAGCAGCGCATGGGCGGCTTGCGCGCTCGATGGCGCCATCGCATGCGCGCGGCCGAGTTGCGCGGTGTCGCGGGAAAGGGCGCGGCCGTCGAGGTCATGGCCGGTGACAAGCTGCCAAGGCTCCGCATTCAACGCGGCCAATTCTTTTTGAAACGGCAAGCCTTGCAGCGCCGCAACGCCGTCCCGATCCAGATGGTTCGCCAGCAGCACCGCGCCACGCGCCGCCGCCGTCATGCCGAGCCCGAAATAAGGATCGAGCATGCATACCGAATCGCCGATCGCCACCAGGCCCGACGGCCACGACGTCATGCGATCGTAGTGCATCATGCGGCTCGCGGTCGGACCATAGCGATAGATCGGAGATGCCGGCCGCGTGCGGCCGAGCACCTTGCCGAGCTCGCCGTCGGCAAGCTCGGCGACAAAGCGAAGGAAGTCCGCATCGTCCGAGGGCAACGGCTCGCCCGTCGCCGTCAACAGCACCACCCCCCAGCGATTTCTTTCCGCGCGCAACATCATCGCAGAGCGAAAGCCCGTGTCCGCCGAAGGCGCGATGGCAAGTGAATGCCAATCGGGCTCGTCGGCAGCTTTCAGATGAAACCAGCGCGATACGAACTGCCGTCCGGACTCGACCACGGTCTGCTCGGCTTGCTCGGTTCCGTCGTCCAGCAGCGGAGCCATCCAACGCGACAGCTTCGAGCCCGTGCCGCTGGCGTCGACGACCAGCTCCGCCATAAGCCTCGTCTCGCGCCCGCTGCCGCGCGCCGCGACCCGGACGCCGGTCACACGCTTGCCGCCGCGGTCGCCCAGCAGTCCCGTCACCTTGCAGCCTTCCTGCACGCGCACGGTCGGCCTGTCCGCCAGGGCACGACGCAGCACGGTCTCGAGCAAGCCGCGCGAGCAAGCATAAGTGCGGATGCCCGAAGGTGTTCGCGGCAGCCAGCCGCCGGACAAGCGCGATGCGGCGTCAGCGGACGCGTCGAAGGCGGTGGCGCCAAGCGCAACCAGATCTTTCCGCCACTGCGGGATCAGCTGATCGAACGCGGCGGCACCGGCCGCCAGCAGCAGATGAAGGCAGCGACTCTGCGGCACGCCGCGGCGCGGCGGCGGCGCGGCCGAGCCTGCATCAGAAGGATAGCGGTCGCGCTCGAGAACCGTGACACGCTCAAAACGATCAGCGAGGGCATGGGCGGCCAGCAGACCGCCGATGCCCCCGCCGATGATCACAGCATGATGATGTCGGCCGGCGCTCACACCGCGGACTCATCTTTTGTGCGAAATGAACCTGGAAACCAAATGTTCCGGTACGCTGTAGGAAATGCGCCGGAAGAATTGCACCACCGACAGCCCGACCTTTTCATCGCCCTTTTCATTCAGCTGATCCGAGTCTGAACCGTCGGGATTCTTTTTCCATACGGGGCCAACAACAGGTCCGATGATCTGCCAGTCTTCCGGGCTCGCCAGATGATGGCTGTTGAAGACGTGATGGAAATAAGTGATCGGCCCGGATTTGGTCTCCTTTGTCCGCCGCTTCTTGACGTGGAATTGATAGGAATCCGGCCGCGTCCTGCGTCCGGTGACGGAGATGTCAGCATTCTGATTTGTGTGACATTCCGCGCCGGTGACGGTGAAGTCATACGTCAGGAGCCGCAGGCCGCTTCGGTTCGAGACCTCGCGGCCATTCTTGCTCTCAGCCTCGGACAACAGTTGTCCTATGCGATCGATACCGTCCTTGGTGCGCGGATTGACGAATTTCTCAGGCTCGCGCCCGAATTCCATGGCGTCTTCGCCAGACTCGCGGAAGCTCAAGGTGTCGGCGTCCTTCCAGTACACCGTGACGTAGCTCTTGCTCGAGAACAGATAGACGCCTTTCGGGTCGTAGGTGCTCGACGTTCCGACCCAGTGCCCAACCATAATGTCGAACGGTTTGGCGAAATCGAAAGCAGACTGAAGGTTCATCGGATCTTCCTCTCTTCGCAATGTCAGGTAAGGACAGTGAGCGGCAGCGTCACTTCCGGTTGAGTCACAGTTCGAGTTTCTGCAAGGCGCACGCGCAATTTTCCCTCTCTCGAAATGTCTACATCTGGACAGCGAATGGATTCATGTCCATTTCGTCGCGAGGCCGCGTCAGCCAGCCTTGTTGCAAAGGCACATCATACAGGCGACCTGGACCGAATCGAGCCCAGAAGTGACGCAGCCCCGGCGCCACAACCCGCACAACCGGAAAATCGACATCGGGACGGCTCTGGTTGAGCACCATGATCTCGATGCCCCGGCTCTCGGCCAGCGCCTTGCAGGTCAGAATATCGTCGCGAAGATCATCCGATGCGTGCATGTTGAAGTCGCTGACGCGCCGCGGCGCTGCGACGCGGTCCGGCATCAGATAGCCTGAGGCTGCGGCCTTCACGCTGCGCCACCAGCGCACGGCCTGCTCGCTGCCGCGGTAGGTTCGGCCGGCACCCGGGCCGGCTGCGTCCGGCACTGCTTCCAGCGATTGGTTCATCTCGGTCAGAGCCCGCGTCAACGCGACGCATGCATCGAGATGCGCGCCGAAGCCGTAGATGATGTCTTCCTCGTCCTTGTCCACACGCCTCGATATGGCCGCGAAAGTCGGCACGCCGAAGTCGCTGGTGATGTCGAGCACCCAGAGCTCCCGTCGAAGCTCATGGTAGTGACGGATGAGCGCCGAGACGTAGGGGTCGTCGATGCTTGTCAGATCGACGGGCGGACGCGGCAGGCGGTTGTACCACCACAGCGCAACCGCATCGCGCTCGATCAGCTCCAAGAGGCCCTGAAGCACCGCCTCCTCGATCACCGAGCCCGCCGCGCAGCCGTTGGAGTCGGCCCGGGCGAACAGCGGGTCCGCACCGCGATAGCCGTAATAGCAGAACGACGTCGGCAGATAGCGCGGCTCGCCGGCCGACAATGACCAGACCGGGCTCCACTCGATCTCCGCATCCTCGCGGAACGGCTCCGGCACCCAGCGTGCTTTTTCACCACTCCGGTTATGCTGCTCCCGCTCGGCATATTGCCGCGCGCTGTAACCCATGCAGGCGTTCGGATGAATAGCCGACTTGCCCAGCGAAGCAAATGACGCGCGGATGCGCGGCTCGGTCCCGTCGAACACGCCGCAGTAGCGCTCCAGCGACTCGGCGAGCGCGCTGATGCGCGCCTGCTCGACGCTCTTGCCCTTGCCGCCCGAACGCCGTCGCAGCCCTTCCTTGAGGAAGAACCGTTCGTCATGCATGTCGGAGAAATTGTGATCGGCCGAGAACGTCGCGGCAACGCCTGTGTCGCCGCCGCCGGCGCCGCGAGCGCGCTCTCCCGGAATGAGCGTGCTCACGACACCCGTGATCGGGCTCACATGCGGTTCGAGCCGGGCCAGCACCTCGTGTTGATCGAAAGCGCGGCTGCCTGCGTCCGAGCCACGCACCTTGGCGCGCGGATCGAGGCGCAACGGCTCGGACACGATTACGCCGTGCGGCGCGCGCTCGCCACAAGACGGACATTGCGGGCGTCGCGTGAGCACATGCCGGGCTCGATCGAGCGTGAGCGTGCTCGTGCTGAGCACCCGGTTCAGAAGCGGCGACTGTCCGCCGGTGCCGATCCAGCGGGTGATCTCCGTCGCGGCTTCGGCAAGAGCCGTGTGCTGCGTGGAAGCGATGCCCGCGGCGGCCGCCGCGCTGAGCGGAGCACCGTCACCGCGGCGCCCTACGATATAGGTTTCGAGCTTACGGTGGCCCCGCAGCCGCTGCGCGAGACATTCCCAGCAGGCGGTCTGTCCCGGCACGAACATCGGCCCGATCCAGGTCTCGATTCCCACCGGCTTGACCAGCAGCCACGCCTTGCCCGAGGCCAACGCCTGAGTATTCCAGTCCGCGAGCTGCGGCCGGAGATAATCGTCGGTGACGACCACGGACACGTCGCCTTCCGGCAAGACCGCGATTCCGTGCTGCCCCAGCAAGTCCGTGAGCGCCGCGACGCTCACGTCCCCGAACGCGATCGTCGAGACGCGTGCCGCGTCGAGGCGCGATCGCGCCTGCGCCGGCGGCACGCCCATGTGCTCCCAGAACGCGCTTGCCGGCCGCGCTTCGGTAGACGAATCCTCGGCGAGATAGCCGTTCGTCCGCAGCCGGTCGAGAGCCGCAAAGACATGCTCGACCGGATAGGCATCGGACAGCGCCGCGAAGATCGCTTCGACTTCGTGGGTGCCGTCGAGCATCGGCGCGACGGCGGCGTAGACCGGATCCGGGATCCACGCCTGCCGTCCTTCCGAAAGCAAAAACAATCCGGCGTCCGAACTGACGATGGGTTGCACGGACGACTTAAAGCGTGGACGCAGCGCCGCGCTCTGCTCCATGCATCACAGCCCGCTCAGCAGCAGGAGGGCGGAAACGGATTGATGTCGTCCAGGAAGTCTTCGTCAACGCCCTTGGGCTTCGGACGAATTTTCACGATCCGCAATTTCTTGCCCTTCAGGTGGGCATGTTTGTCCGTGTATTGCTTGATGGCGGCGCTCGGGTCCGATTCCAGGAGATGCTTGAACTTCTTATCCCGCCAAGCCATGCCGTGGATTCTGCCCCAATCGTCGTCCGTCAGATCGCCGTCAAAATGCTCTTCGTATTCAGCCACGGATCTGCTCCTTTATCCAAGATTATCGAATTCAACACCTCAGGACGGCCCCCATGATCGTCCTGATCACAACCAACGCTCCCCCTTGTCCTTAATTTCGGAATGCCGGGGTAATTACAACCTTCGCGATTTCATCGTTTGTGTACAATCAATCGAATTATGCTTCGCTGCCAGCCTAAGTCAACAAGCGCCGCCGGACAGGCGGCGATTGATAAGGAATTTCGACCCGGAATTGATCGGGAGCAACTGAAACCGTCGAGCCGCCAGCAGCGCGATCAACGTCATCTGGTGAAGCGCCAGTTCGCTGGCGATGCAGATGCGCCGACCCGCCCCGAATGGAAGATAAGCCGACCGGGACGCAGACATCGGACTGTCCTTTGCGAAGCGCTCCGGAAGGAAACATTCCGGCTCGGAAAAATAGCGTGCATCACGGTGGAGCAAGTGTGAACTAACCCACACAGCGGTATCGCGGGCGAATTCAAATCCGCCGAGCTCGAAAGAGCTTTCCACCTCCCGATAGAGAATGGGGGCCGGAGGGTGCAGGCGCATGCTCTCTTTCAGCGCCGCCATGCAATAGGATGCCGAAAGCACCGCCATGTCGGGAGTTGCCATCGTGGCAAGACCTTCGGCCTCGGTCGAAACCGCTGCAGTTGCTTTATGCGCAGCGATGTCGCGCCAGAAGTTGACCATGACGAAGGGGATCGTCAGATGGCCGGCGTAAAGCATCTGCACGACCTCTGTCATGATTTCGTCACGCGGGATTTTCCGGCCGTCGGCAAGTGCGCTGTGGACGAGATCCGACAGAATGTCGCCGCGCCGTTGGCCACTCGCGAGTCGCCCTTCCACGATGCGTGCGACCGCGTCCATCCGGCGCGGGGCACGGGGCCGCATCATCACAAGGGGTGCGGTCGGGTCCCCTCCGGGCTTGCTGGCGTAGTCCTCGCCATAGGCCTCCTCGAACGGAACGAGGCCCGCGCGGCCCGTGCCCGATCCGTATCCCTCGAGCTCCGCATCCAGCACCGCGCGCACGGCGATGCGGGCGGTGAGGATGCGCAACTCCCTGGGCAGATCGATCTCGGTATCCGGTGTCCACGCGTTCAGCATGTCCGCCGTGCATTGGGCCGCGACGGAGAGCCAAGGCGAAAGCTTGTTTCGTCCGAACAGCGGCACCAACTCACGGCGGCGGGCCCGCCATGCCGGCCCCTCCAGCGTGGTGAGCCCGTCGCCCCAGTGGCCGCGATTGGAGTCCTTGACGAACTCTGGCTTGCGGAGAGACGCTTCACGCTCGAAAAACAGCTCGCGCACCTCGGGCGCGCCGTTCACCAGAATGCAACGCGAGCGTCCGAGATCGAAACTGACGATATCGCCGTAGTCTTCGGCAAGGGCCTTCAGAAAGGCGAATTTGTCCACCTGCCAGAATTCATGATTGCGTCTGCCCCAATCGTCGCCGGTCGGGCCGGGAGGCGGCTGCGTCATCGGAAATCCGCCTCTGTGGCACCGGCAATGCGATCATGACGCCGGACACCATCATGTGGACTTACGCGCTGGCGCCCGACGTGGAGCTGCGCCGCACCGGACAAACGGCAGTGTTGCGGACGGCGGCCGGTCAGACCCGGATCGAAGGCATCGCGGAAATCGATGCTCTCGATCTGCTGGCCGGCAACGGCAGCACCGAGGAGCAGATCCAGATCCGGATGCGATCGAGCGAACCTGGTTGCGATGCTCCGGCACGCTGCGCCATGCTGCTGGATCGGCTTGACCGCCGGGGCTTGCTGGCGCGAACTCTGAGCAGCTCCGGACGGCGGCTTGCATCGTGTGTCCCACTGCGTCCACGTCCGGACGACCTTCCGGAACACTTGCCGCAAGGCGCGCTGCGGCTTTCGCCGCACGCTGCGGCGCGCAGCGAGGCTGATCTCATGGTTCTCGATGTGCCCGGCGCCTGGGCGAAAATGGTCATTCACGAGCGCGACCTGCTTGCGCTGCTGCATGATCTCGCAGCCAACACATCGGTGGATGAAATCACCGCAAAGCTGCCCGCGTATCCGATCCCGGTCGTCCTTACCATGATGGACTGGTGCGGGCTGCTCGATCGCGGCAACAACCAGGCGTGGACTCATCACGACCTGCTTTTTCACGCCAGGACGCGCGGCGGCTATGCCCGCGGTCTGCGCGGGAAGGTCGCCGCGAAAGAAGACGACGGCGCCGCGCCTCAATCCAATGACCGGTTTCATGGCGCACGCCGGATTTCCCTGACGAAGCCCGATCGCGATCGGATGCTCGCGAAAGATCCGCCTTATGTGCTGGTCGCGGAGCGGCGGCGCTCGATCCGGCGGCAGGGATCGACACCGCTCACGGTGGCGCAGCTGTCGGAGTTTCTGTTCCGCACCTTGCACGAACGCGATGGCCGGCGCCCTCATCCGAGCGGCGGCGGCCGCTATCCGTTGCAGTCCTACGTGGCAGTGCATCGCTGCACGGGCGTCGAAGCCGGCTTGTATGCCTACGATCCGGCCCGGCACGAATTGATCGCCGTCAGCGAACCCGGCCCCGCTCTGGACCGGTTGCTGACGGACGCCGCGGGTGCTGCCGCCGTCGACGCCGTGCCGCAGATCCTTATCGTGCTCGCAGCGCAATACGCGCGCACCCAAACGAGCTATCCCGATATCGGCTACAGCCTGATCCTGAAAGAGATCGGCGCCGTGTTTCAGGCCGCGATGATGGCCGCGGCGGCGATGGGCCTCGGCTCGTGCGCGTTGGGGGCCGGCAACTCCATGCTCTTTTCCGAGCTTACGGGCGTGGACCCGCTGGTCGAGAGCTCGGTCGGAGAGCTGATGTTGGGTTCGCTCGATCATGTGACGTGAGGCCGTGCGCGCGCTCACGCCGGCAGGCGGCCGGCGAGGCCTGGACCTTGCGTCAGCAGATCATTGACCCGGCCGCCGCTGACATCGCCGTCCGACGACAGAGCCTGGAGTAATGCATCGGCTTGCTGCAGATCGAACGTGTCGAAGCCCTCCGAGAACCAGCCATACACCGAGACGAGGTAGTCGCGCGCCTGCTGGCGCTTGCCCTGCTCGCCCCATAACCGCGCCAGGCTGGTCGCCGCGCGCAACTCCCACGATTTGGCCTGTTGCGCCCGCGCAATCGCGATCGCCTGCTCGAAATGCTCTTCGGCTTTCTCCGGGTCCGGCTCTGACCCCAAGAGCGCGATTTCGCCCGCCACCCGGTGGATCTCGGCCTCGTACCACCGCTCCTTGGTCGTCTCCGCCGCCGTCATCGCATCGCCCAGATAGCGCCAGGCGTTCTCGAGCTGGCCGAGGCCTGCATGGGCCCTTGCCAGATACGTCAGGTAGAACGGCATCCAGAATGTCGATCCAAGCGAACGCCACGATGTGGTGCCGGCCGTGATCGTGTGAACGGCGTCCTCGGCTTCACCGATGGTGGCCGAGACGCAGCCCTGCACGAACATGCCCTGGGCCTTCCAGAACAGCGCGTTCTTGTCATTGGCGAGCGTGACAAGCTCTTCGGCTTCCGCGTTCGCGGCCGCATGATCGCCGCACTGGATATGGACCAGCAAGGCGTGCAGCAGCGCATACATCAAGGTGGCCGCCTGGCCGATCTCACGCGCTTCCTCCACCGCGTGCTTGGCGTCCAGCAGCGCCGCATCCGGATAGCCGAGCATCCACAGCGCCCAGGATCGGTAGGACAGCGCCGCCACCCGGATGTCCTGGCCAAAGCGCGTGGCGAGCGCGCGGTGCTCGGCCGGATCGTACAGTTCGATGGCGCGGTCGAGATGGGCCCTTCCCTCCGCAAAGGCGCCGGTGTGCAGCACCGAGCCCATGATGCGGTGCCCGATCATGATCGGGTCTCGGGCGTTGCGCTTCTCGGCGAGCATCAGAAAACGTGCGGCGCGCTCGCGCAGCGCTTCGCCATCGAAGGCGACGAAGCTCGCGGTCCAGAAGCTGTGCTGAACCGAGAACAGCAGCAGCGGGTCCTCCGGCGGCTCGCCCAGCGCTTCGGCCTGCTCGATCAGCTGGCGCGCACGCTCGGCCGCCGCCTGGGTTTCCGGCGCCGCGTAGCCTTTGACATGCATCAGCGGCGTGATCAGCGCGACCTGCAGCTTGATCTCCTCGCGCCGCAACGCCGGCGTGCTGGGCAGGCTCGCGATCTGGGTGAGCGCACGGCCGAGCTGCTCGGCTGCTTCGACCAGCGCCGAGCGTTCCAGCGAGCGCTGGCCGGCGTTGCCCCACAGGATCGCAGCTTTCTCGAGGAGGTCGGCCTCGGTGTAGTGATGCGCCAAGACCTCCGGCTGACGCTCGGCGATATCCGGGAACAGCCGTTCCATGGCCTCGGCGATCTGGGCGTGCAACGCCCGCCGCTGCTTGCGCAGCAATGTGCCGTAGGCCTCGTCCTGGACCAGCGCGTGCTTGAACACATAGGTGGCGTGCGGCGCCGTGCCCTGACGGAACAGCAAGCCGGCCGCGATCAGCCGCTCGATCGCCGATTCCAGCTCCGGCTCACGCTGGCTTGAGGCCACCTCGGCCAGAACCGCGTGAGAGAAGGTCCGCCCGATGGCGGCGCCAACCTGCGCGATCTCCTTGGCAGGCCCGAGCCGGTCGAGCCGCGCCATCAGCGATGCGTGCAGGCTTGCGGGGACTCGCTGGCTCGCGAACGAGGATGCCGCAGCCGCGTCCTCGGCGCCGGCTTCGCTGCCCACCTCCAGCAGCGCCTTGGTCATCTCCTCGACGAACAGCGGCACGCCGTCGCTGCGCTTGGTGATGTCCTGCCGTGTCGTCGGCGGAATCACCTCGGCGCCAGGAATATTGTCGATCATGAGCTCGACGTGGCGCTGCGCCAGCCGATTGACCGTCAGCGCGGTGACGTGCGGCCGGCCGATCCACGGCGGGTCGAACTCCGGCCGGGACGTCACGATCAGCAGCACGCGGAGCGTTGCGACCTGCTCCACCGCGCGCTCGAGCACCTCGAGGCTGGTGGGGTCGCTCCAATGCGCGTCCTCGAAGATCATCAGGGCCGGGCCGGCATGCGCCAGCGCCCGCACCTGGGCCAGGATCGCGTCGAGCGTCCGTTGCCTGCGCTGCTCCGCGGTCAATTCAAGGGTGGGATAGCGTCCGTCGTTGGCCAGCGACATCATCTCGGCAAACAGCGTGGTGGTCTCGGCCGAGGTCATGGTCCGCGCCAGCAACGCATCGAGCTTGTCGAGCTTTCCTGGTGGAGCATCGCCGGGGATGAAGCCGGCGGCGTTTTCCATCTGGTTGATGATCGGATAGAGCGCGCTGTCGGTGTGCTGCGGCGAGCAGAAAAACCGCAGGCTCGCCGACGGGTCGTTGGCGAGGCTTTCCTGCAGCCCGAAGGTCAGCCGCGATTTGCCGATGCCGGGCTCGCCGGAGAGCAGCACGACCTGGCCTTCGCCCGACTTAGCCCGCAACCAGCGGCGAAGCAGCAGTGCGGACTCTTCCTCGCGGCCGACGAGGGCGACCAGACCGCCGGCGTGCAGAGCCTCGAAGCGGCTGGCCACGGCTCGCGCCCGCTGCACGCGCCAGACCGCTTCCGCGATACCCTTGAGGTCCCGGCGTCCGAGGTCGTTCAGCTCGAAGATGCTGCCGACCAGCCGGCGCGTGGTGTCGCAGATCATGACCGTGTTGGGCTCGGCGATGGTCTGCAGGCGCGCCGCCAGATTGGGCGTCTTGCCGATGATGTCGCGCTCCTGCGCGTCCTTCGAGCCGATCAGCTCGCCGACCACCACCATCCCGGTCGCAACACCGACGCGGATCTGCAATGGCGCGCTCGACTTGAGCGCCGACACCGCGGCGATCAGCTCGAGCCCGACCCGCACGGCCCGCTCGGCATTGTCCTCATGGGCCCGCGGGTAGCCGAAATACACCAGCAGCCCGTCGCCCATGTATCGCGCCACGAACCCGTCGAAGCGGCGGATGATGTCGACGGCACACTTTTGATAGGCCGCGAAAATCTCGCGCAGGTCCTCGGGGTCCATGCTGGCCGCGAGTGCCGTCGAGCCGACCAGGTCGCAGAACATCACCGTGACCTGGCGGCGCTCCGCCGTGTCCTTGGGCTCCGGCTCACGCTGGGCGTCGGCCTGGAACGTCGCCGGCACGCCGGTCAATTCGGCGATCGCCGCGAGCATTTTCCGCCGGTGCCCCAGCGGAATGCCGATCTCTTTCAGGTCCTGGTCGGTGAGATAATGTAGCACGGTGCTGTCGATCTTGTTTTCGACAAAACGTTGCACGTACTCGGGCATGCCGAGTTTCTCGAGCCACTCTGCGATCTCCACCATCCGGTTCTCGCGCTCGACGCCTGCTTCAATATCCCGGCGAAAAGTGTACCCGAGAACGTCTGGTGGAGTACACCGGGCCGGGTTTATGTCCTCCCTGATCCGCACCAGCAGCTTTAAAGGAATGGTTCCGAGGCGTGTGTGAGCTTGGCCACAACCTCTCGGAAATAACGCTATCGCCGATTCAATTTTTTCGGGTCTGTTTCGCTCCCGCGAAGGGCAGCCAAAGTACGAAGGGTTCCGGTTTTCCTTCTGTGATGTAGCTCACACTCCGATTGCGAAAGCCCCCGCAGGGTACCTGCCGGCAATTCCTGCTGGCTGGCACATGGCTGAAGACAACAACGAACCGGTAACGTGCGATCTGTGCCGAAAAGGCCGCATCACCATGAAAACGGAAGAGATTGCGTTCCGGCAGTGGAGCGACAAGGGCTACATCCGGTGCCGCGTCACGACCCTGGTGGGCACCTGCGATAGTTGCGGCGCGAAATCTCTTCCGCCGGGCAGCGACGAGGCTTTCGAAACGGCGTTCAAAGCGGAGTATGAGAAGCTTCGCTAGCTGCAGACCCGGGGGGGCCGGAAATCATGCGGTACGTCGGAATCCTGTTCTTGGCGACCTGGGCGCTCTGGCCAAGCGGGTTGCCCGCACACCCGCTCGAGGATGGCCTCGTCGTCTCCGACCCGGACGTCGTACACATCCTGGAAAGCAAAGGTTTCGCATTTTCCGACCTCATCTCGCTTCGAGCGCCCAACTCGGGCGAATGCAAAGCGGCACCTGGAGGTCCGAAGAATGGCAAGCTGTTCGCCAGATGGCCGCTTTGCTACGTCACGGCGAAGCTGAAGGAACGCGTCGATCGTGCACAGAAATACTCGCTCGATCCGACCGCCCGTTCGGAGGCCTCCAAGGACACACGCTTCCCGGTCGACTTTTTCGAAGACGACAACGCAACCCTGACACTGGTGGGCGTCGTGAACCGGATGGATCGCGCATTCCGGCCCGCCCGGACCATCGGCTCGAACCGGGCGGCCGCATGCGGAGAGATTCGCTTCATTTACCGATTCGGATACCGCGAGACTATCGCGGGAGAGGAGGTCGCTTCGCGGCTGCCGCTCACCCTGAATCTCGTGATGCGCGCCAGAAGGCCGGGACAGACGGAGGGCTGCGCAGCAATCGCCAGGCGCTGGCTCGACGTGCCAACCCGTCTTGCGCCGGCCGCAGACGCAGCAACTGTTGCGCAGGCCTATTTAGACGGACGCGGCCCGCTCGTTCTTCTAAAGCCCGACCAGATCGATCGGATCGAAGTCAACATGCAGATCCTGCGGCTTCCGGCCGGCATCAAGCAGGATTTCGGTACTCACGCCGAATATCTGCTTTCAGTGTTCAACTGGGACCGCGAGAGGAAAATCTTCGACGCCGACGTTCTGGAGAACCAGATCGACCGCCACCTCGGGCTGCCCGACGCACAAGATGCAGCCGCATTCCGGACGAAGCTTGCCAAATTCAAACGCTTCCTCTTGTCGGACGCCTCGCTTTTTGATCTGGACCGTGGACAGATTGTCGTCCCGTTCGAGTTTCTGGCCAGATCGGCGATCTCGGTCGCCCCCGGAGGCACAGGGCGATCCCAAAACGGCCCGCTGAACGCTCTGCTCGGATCGAAGGAAGAGTGCAGCGACCAGACGAAGCGCCAGTCGGTCATTTGCCCTGACGAAATCGAAACCGCCCTGGCGGCATATGAAAAGCGAAACAATCCGCTGAAGAACATCAAGTCGGCGGCCGGCTTGGTCACGAGGATCAACGACAGCTCGTGCACAGGGTGCCATCAGACCCGGGCGGTTGCGGGATTCCATTTCACCGGCGCCGACCGCGCCGATGTCTTCGCAGCCAATGCAGTCTTCGTACCGGGCTCGGCGCACTTTTTTGGTGACCTGCCGCGGCGCGCGGCCATCCTCCGCCAGATCGCCGGCGGCTCGAAGCTCACCGCGGTGAATTTCGGCAGGGGTTTTTCGGCCAGGCCGGAGAGACGGTTCGAACGGGAGCTGGCCGCAACGACGCTGCTCGACGGATGGGGCGCCGCATGCAACGTCAAGGCGGGCGGTCATGGAGTCGACAGGAGTTTCTCCGATTGGACATGTGCAGCCGGCTTGACCTGCGCGCCATACATGCCCTCCCCGCAGGATCCCGATCGCGGCATCTGCGTTTCCGAAAAGACGACGAACATCGGAGACCCCTTGGAAAGCGGTCACGTCGAGTCCAAACGCTTCGGAGAAGATATTTACGTAAGGGACGAGCCGAACCAGGTGCCGGCCTACAAGAAGTTGGACACCTCGCTTAACGTCGTAGACGGCAAATCTCTGTCCCAGCGCTTGACGCTTCCACCCGGCCCTCCACCGCAAAGGTTCGTCGCAGCACAGCAGCAAGCATTCGTGGACCGCGGTACGGGAGGATTTCCCGGCGGGATGCTCCGGACGGAGTGCTGCGAGGGACTGCCGGCAAGCGCCACTTGCGGGCAGGTCGCCGTGGACGGATTCAACAAGTGCCTCGATCAGAAATCGACACCCTTCACGGCGTGCTTCAGGAACTTCGTAAACTACGCCGGGCTGCGAGCCTGCGACGCAGCCACGCCGTGCCGCGAGGACTATATCTGCCTGCGTCCGATGCTCAGCCAAAGCGGCGTCCAGGCTTCCTATGACGAGCTGAAGCCGCTAAACCGGCAGTATTCGTGCACCAAACCCGACACCCAATGGCTTCCTCGCGCCACCATGGGCACCTGCATTCCCCCCTATTTCGTGCTGCAGTTCCGTGCCGACAAGCATCACACGATGACGAACACGGAAATGGGAAAGGACTAAAAACTGCTGAAGCGCGCAAACAGCAGGACGTTCGGCAAGCCTGATCCGCGCTCGCCTCAGATGACAACACTCCGGCCTTGGTCCAGACTTTGCCGATGCATCCGGCCGCCTGCACCGTCAGTGCCCTCGTCATAGCGCTGCTCGCCATGCCCAGCAGCACGGCTGCTGCGGCCGACTATCCGACCCAGACCATCAAGATCGTCGTGCCGTTCCCGCCGGGCGGCGGCGTCGACGTGGTGGCGCGCATGATCGCGCCGCGCCTGAGCGAGTCGCTCGGCCAGTCGGTGATCGTCGAGAACCGCGGCGGCGCCGGCGGCTCGGTCGGCGCGACCGCCGTCGCCCAGTCGCCGCACGACGGCTACACGCTGCTGCTCGGCACCGGCAGCACGCATGGCACCAATCCGCTTGTTTACACCAAGCTCGGCTACGACCCGGTGCGCGACTTCGCACCCGTCGCGCTGATCACTTCCGCGCCGCTAATGCTGGTTTCCAATAACGACGTGCCGGTGAGGACCGCCGCCGACCTGATCGCGCTCGCCAAGGCCAAGCCCGGCACGCTGTCGTTCGGCTCCTACGGCACGGGCAGCAATAATCACCTCATCGCTGAGCTGCTCAACTCGATGGCTGGCATCCAAACCAACCACATCCCCTATCGCGGCTCTGCGCCGATGATGACCGACCTGATCGGCGGCCGCATCCAGTTCGCCTTCGACGGTGTGGCGACGACCGTGGGCTACATCCGTGCCGGCACCGTGCGCGCGCTCGGCGTCTCCAGCGCGAAGCGGTCGGCGGTGCTGCCAGACGAGCCGACCATCGCCGAGCAGGGCGTGCCGGGCTTCGACGCGGTCGCGTGGTTCGCGCTGTTTGCGCCGGCCGGCACGCCTAAAGAGGTGATCGACCTTCTGAATAGCAAGGCCAACGACGCGCTCAAGGCCCCCGAGGTCAAAGAGGGATTCCTCAGGGCGGGCAACGAGCCGGTTGGCGGCGGCCCCGATGTGCTCGCGGCGCGGGTGCAATCGGAGCTGCAAAAGTGGACGACAATCGTCCGCGATAAGAATATCCGTATCGATCAATGACGATGTCGAATCGCAAAGCGGGAGTTCCAAAGCATGTCTGAGCGCAAACGTCAGATGCATCTCGGCGTCTTCGTGCTCGGCACCGGCAACCATTCGGCCGGCTGGCGCATGGAGGGCGCGTTCACGAGCGGTTGCAGCCTGCCGGTGCTGCGCAACATCGCGAGCACCGCCGAGCGCGGCAAGTTCGACCTGTTCTTCATTTCCGACGGCCTGCTGATGGAGACGAACGACCATCCGTCCTTCGTCAGCCGGTTCGAGCCGCTGACGCTGCTCTCCGCGCTGAGCGCCGTGACCACCCATGTGGGGCTGGGCGCCACCGTGTCGACGAGCTTCGGCGAGCCCTATCACGTCGCCCGCGCCTTCGCGTCGCTGGACCATCTCAGCAACGGCCGCGCCGGCTGGAACGTGGTGACCAGCGCCAACAACAAGGCCGCGCTCAATTTCAGCAAGCAGCGGCTCGACGAGCACGACCTGCGCTACGAGATCGCGAGCGAGTTCGTCGACGTGGTGCGCGGCCTCTGGGACTGCTGGGATGACGGCGCGGTGATCGCCGACACCAGGAGCGGCGTCTATCTCGACGCCTCCAAGGTCCGGCCGCTCGACCACAAGGGCCGGTTCTTCCAGATCAAAGGCCCGCTCAACATCGAGCGCTCGCCGCAGGGCCAGCCGGTCATCATCCAGGCCGGCGGCTCGCCGGCCGGACAGGAGCTGTCGGCGCGCTCGGCGGACCTGGTGTTCTCGGTGGTCAACGGCGACAAGGTGACGGCCAAGACCGCCTATGACAGCCTGAAGCAGCGCGTGGTGAAGCACGGGCGGCAGCCGCACGAGGTTCCGATCCTGCCGGGCGTCATGCCGATCATCGGCGACACCGACGAGCAGGCGAAAGAGCAGCTCGCGCTCCTGCAGAGCTGGCTCACACCGACCAATGCGCTGGCGCTGGTCTCGTCGCGGCTCGGCCACGACATCTCGGGCTATCCGCTCGACGGCCCGGTGCCGGAGTTTCCGCAGACCGAAGGCGGCCAGGCGTTCTCGCGGGCGCTGTTCGACATGGCGCGTCGCGAGAAGATGACGCTGCGCGACCTCTACAACGTGACCGCCGCGGCCCGCGGCCACTGGGTGATCTACGGCACGCCGAAGCGCATCGCCGACACATTGGAGGAATGGTTCACGAGCGGCCTCGCCGACGGCTTCGTCATCATGCCGGCCTATTTCCCCGGCGCGTTCGACGACTTCGTCGATCGTGTGGTGCCGGAGCTGCAGCGCCGCGGACTGTACCGGACCGAATATGCCGGCACGACGCTGCGCTCGCATCTCGGGCTCGAGCGGCCCGGTGTCATGCGGCGGCAAGCGGCCTCGTAGCCCGGGTCGATTTCCGGCAGCCCTTGTGCTGCTTAAGCCTTACGCGCGGTGCTCCAGCCGTAGGCAGGCCCGAGCCCGACCGGTTCGGCGCTGAGACCGGTTGCCTTTGAAAGACTTGAGGTTTCAAGCACCTGCTCAGACCGGCTGAACGCGCCGCGTGACGGCCCGAACCTGCTACGATTTTTGCATCGCACCCTCCTCGTGTTCACCAGGCGCGCTGGCGCCGGCTTGAGAGACGAGGAGATCGGTGATGGCCACGAAGATATCGGGTTCGCTGCGTTTCACGCGTTTGTTCGCCGTGGCGACAACCGTGGGTTTGCTTTGGGGAGGCGCCGCGGCGGCTGAGGATAAGGCGGCCTTCCTGTTCCCCGGCAGCATCAACGACCAGAGCTGGAACGCGCAGGGTTATGCCGGGGCCGAAACCCTCAAGACGAAAGGCTGGAAGATCGCCTACACGGAGAATGTGGCGGCCGCCGACATGGTCGAAGCGCTCCGCGACTACGCGCAGCAGGACTATAAGGTCGTGGTGGGCCACACCGGCCGCTTCCTGTCGGCCGCGCAGCGCGTCGGACCTGATTTCCCCAAGACGCTGTTCATCGTCGGCTCGGGCTCCGGCGGCGCCGGCGACAACGTGACGTCGATCGATTACGACAACGTGCAATACGGCTACCTGATGGGCGTGCTCGCCGCCCGCATGAGCAAGACCGGCAAGATCGCGTCGGTGAACAGCCTGGAAGGCCTGCCGAACGTCGTCGCCCAGGTCGGCGGCTTCCGCAAAGGCGCGAAGAGCGTGCGGCCCGACATCGAGGTCAAGGTCGTCTACATCAAAGGCATGGAGGACGCGGCGGAAGCGAAGGAAGCGGCCTTGGCGCTGATCGCCGGCGGCGCGGACTTCATCTTCGGCAAGCTCAACGCCGGCCAGGCCGGCCTGATCCAGGCCGCCAAGGAGAAGGGCGTCTATGCCAGCGGCCGGTCGTTCGGCCACACCGCGATCGCGCCGGACAGCGTGCTGACCAACATCATCGAGAAGTGGCCGGAGATGTATGTCGCGGCGGCCGAGACCAGCAAGGCTGGCGGTAAGGTCGGCGGCCAGTTCGTGGTGTACGGGCTGAACACGCCGGGCTCGACCGGTGCCGAGCTCCGCGTGACCGCCGACAGCGCCTACAACGCCGCCGTGCCCGCGGCCGTGATCGCCGAGATCGACGACGTGAAGAAGAAGTTCGCCTCCGGCGAGCTCAAGGTCTCGGTGACCAAGGAGGATGCGCGCGGCGGCACCTGACGCCAAAGAGTGAACTCCGCAGCCGGGAGCGGACACATGCTGAGGATGCGCGGCATCAGCAAGACCTATGGTGCCGTCAGGGCCAACCGCGACATCGATCTCGATGTCGCGGCGGGCCGGATCGTCGGCCTGCTGGGCGAAAACGGCTCCGGCAAAAGCACGCTGATGAAGGTGTTGTTCGGCATCGTTACGTCCGATGCCGGCACCATCGAGTTCAAGGGCAGCCCCCTCGCCGGCCACAGCCCGGGCAAGGCGATTGCGGCCGGCATCGGCATGGTCCACCAGCATTTCACGCTGGTGGACGCCATGACGGTCACCGAGAACGTGATGCTCGGCTGGGATCGCGCCGGCCGATGGCTTCGCCCGAATGTCATCGCCGAACTGGTGCGCGACACCAGCGCGACCTACGGCCTCGCGCTCGATCCGGACGCGACCGTCGGCGATCTGCCGCATGGCCAGCGGCAGCGCGTGGAGATCATGAAGGCGATCCTGCGCGGCGCCGAACTGCTGATCCTCGACGAGCCGACATCGAATCTCAGCCCGCCGGAAATTCGCGGCCTGCTCGACGTGATGCGCCGCCTCCGTGAGCAGGGCCGCAGCGTGATCTTCATCTCGCACAAGCTCGATGAGGTGATCGACGTCTGCGACGACATCGTCGTGCTGCGTGACGGCGAGGTGACGGGCCGAAGGAGCGCCGCCGGCGCCACCAAATCCGATCTCGCCAACATGATGGTCGGGCGCGACGTCACCGCCGCCATCGCCAAGACCGATCGCGCGCCCGGCGCCGCGATCCTGCACGTCGTGAAGCTCGGCCGCCGTGACGCGAACGGCGTCGAGCGCCTGCGCGATATTTCGTTTTCGATCCGGGCCGGAGAAATTCTCGCGGTCGCAGGCGTCGACGGCAACGGCCAGTCCGATCTGGTCGACGCGCTCGCCGGTCTCCGCGAGATCACGGCAGGCGGGATCGATCTGGCCGGCCAGGACATCACGCATCTGCCGGTCTCGGAGCGGCTCAGCGCCGGCCTTTCGTACATCCCGGTCGATCGCGCGACGACCTCGCTGGTGCCGGCGATGAGCGTCGCCGACAATCTCGCGCTCCGCGAGTTCAACCAGGCGCCGTTCGCGTACGGCCCGTGGCTGCGGCCTTCCGCCTTCGCGGATCACGCAAAAGAGCGGATCGAACACTTCGGCATCCGCACCGCGGGGCCCGGCGCGCCGGCGCGGACGCTGTCGGGCGGCAACCAGCAGAAGATCGTGATCGCGCGGGAGATCGGCCGCCAGCCCAAGGTGCTGATCGCATTCCAGCCGACCTGGGGGCTCGATCCGGGGGCAACGCGCTTTGTCATCGACCAGATCATGGCGCTGCGCGAGGCTGGAGGCGCCATCCTCTATCTCTCGTCGTCGCTGGACGAGGTCCTCATGCTGGGAGACCGCATCGCGGTCATACATGGCGGCCGGCTGTCCCAGCCGGTCCACCGCAAGGACGCCGACATCGGCGAGATCGGCCTGATGATGGCGGGCGCCGGCGCGATGCACCAAGCAGATCATTCTGCCGCATGACCGCGACCACCCCCGACACGGAACGCAAATCCGCCGCAGCCGCGACGCCCCTGCTCGACCGCGCGATGGAGGCACTGGCAGCGCGCAACGGCGTGCGGACCTTCCTGCGCGCCTGCGCGGCGATCGGCCTGGCGCTCGTTGTCGCAGGCTTCATCATCCTGCTCACGGGAAAGAATCCGCTCCTGGCCTATGCGGCCTTGATCAAAGGCGCGGCCGGCAGCACCGGACGGCTCGCCTTCGCGCTCAACAAAAGCACGCCCTATATTCTCGCGGGCGTCGGCGTGGCGCTGTGCTTCCGGGCCAAGATCATCAACATCGGCGCGGAAGGGCAGATCGCGGTCGGCGGCATTGCCGCAGCTTGCGTGGCGCTGAACATACTGTGGTTGCCGCCGGCGCTGCTGATCATCGTGGCGCTCGCGGCCGGCGCGACTTGCGGCGCGGCCTGGTCGGCGCTCGCCGCCGCGATCCGGCTGAAGCGCGGCGTGCATGAGGTGCTGTGCACCTTGCTGCTCAATTTCATCGGCGTACTGCTGGTCAGCGAGGCGCTGCATGGCGACATGGGCGAGCCTGGCGCAGGCTTCCCGCAATCTCCGCTGCTCGCGCGCGCCACCTGGCTGCCGAAGCTCTGGCCGGGCACCGATCTGCATATCGGGATCCTGATCGCGATCCTCGCCGCCATCGGCGGCCATCTGCTGCTGTGGCGCACGACCTTCGGCTTCCGCCTGCGCGTGATGGGTGCGAGCCCACAGGCGGCCGCCTACGTCGGAATTTCACAGCCGCGCTGCATCCTGGCCGTCATGACGCTCGCCGGCGCGCTCGCGGGTCTCGCCGGAGGCATCGAGGTGCTCGGCGTGCACTACCGCCTGATCGAGGGCTTCTCGGCCGGGTTCGGCTTCAACGCCGTCGCCGTCGCACTGATCGCCTCGGTCAATCCCATCGCGGTGCTGCCGGCCGGATTGTTCTTCGGCTTCCTGGAGGCCGGCGCGCTCGCCATGCAGCGCGAGGTCGGCGTGCCGTCATCACTGGTGTTCGTCATTCAGGGGCTGACCATGGTGTTCGTGCTTTGCGCCATTGGCCTCGGCGCCCGCGAGCAGAAGGTGTGACGATGGACGGCGGGATGATCGTCGAAATCTTCGCAGCGACGGTCCGGATCGCGACGCCGCTCCTGTTCGCAGCACTCGGCGGCTTGATCTCCGAGCGCGCTGGCACATTCGCGGTCGGCGTCGAAGGCATGATGCTGGCCGGCGCCTTTGGCGGCGCCATCGCGGTGCTGACAACCGCGAGCCCAATGCTGGGGCTCATGGTCGCCGCCATGAGCGGAGCCGTTGTTGCCGCCATCGTCGCGGTGGCCACCACCAAATTCCGCGCCGACCAGATGGTGACCGGGCTCGCCGTGAATATCCTGGCGCTCGGGCTGACCAGCTTCCTGTTGCGCGGGCTGTTCGGCGGACGCGCGCCCGTGATCAGGCTGCCGACGCTCCAGCCCTGGCCGATTCCCTATCTCTCGGAGCTGCCGGCAATTGGAACGGTGCTGTTCCGGCAGCCCGTGCTGGTCTATGCGGCGCTGCTGCTCACCGTCACGCTTTCCGTTTTTCTGACCAAGACCAGGTGGGGCCTGCTGCTGCGGGCGGTCGGTGAAAATCCGGAGGCTGCGTTTGCGATCGGCACCAGCCCGACGCTGGTCCGGATGACGGCGATCGTGGTGGGCGGGGCGTTTGCCGGCCTCGGCGGCGCAGTGCTCTCGCTTCAGGAGGTCGGGACCTTCACCGACGGCATGACCAACGGACGCGGCTTCATCGCGCTGGCCGCGATCATCGTGGGCCGATGGACGCCGTTCGGCGCGCTGCTTGGATGCTTGCTGTTCGGTGCGGCCTCGGCGCTGGAGTTGCGCGTCCATGGGCTCGGCCTGCCGGTGAATTCCTACGTGATCCAAATGGTGCCGTACGCGATTGCGCTGGCCCTGCTCGCCGGCATCGGACGCTCGGCGCGGATGCCGGCGGCAATCGGCAATCCCTTCACCTCTCACTGAAGCAAGCCTGCGAGTTGCACCATCGCAGGCGGATTGCGACGAGTGAGTCTCCTCCATTCGATGGATGTCGCTGCGCTCCGGTGGCGCAAACCGGGAGACATTGCGGCGCATTTTTGGCGGCGGAACTCGCGGCGCTGCGTGGTGTGACATCGCGCACTTCGCGCGTGGCGGACGCCGAATAGAGATGCGGTTGTGGCACCCAAAACGGGAGGCGCCCATGAACCGCTCAGTGAATCGCTTCAAGGCTTCGATCACTCTGCTCGGCATCCTGCTGGCCACCATCGCACTCGTGACCAGCGCGGACGGACAAGGCTTCGGACGAGTCGGCGCTGTCAATCAGGAGGCAACCGGCACGCCGCCGGGCGGCGCGACGCAGCGGTTGACCGTCGGCGCGAATATCGTGGTCAGAGAGCGCGTACGGACTTCGGCGTCCGGTTCGACGCAGATTCAGTTTCCCGATCAGTCGGCCATCAACCTTGGCGCCAACTGCGATCTCGTCATCGACCAGTTCGTCTATAACCCCGGCGCCAGATCCGGCACGCTGGTCGCGACCGCAAGCCGCGGCGTGCTGCGCTTCATCGGCGGCAACATCAGCCACAATGCCGGCGCGACCATCCGCACGCCTTCGGCCTCATTGGGCATTCGCGGCGGCATGGTCACCGTGATGCTGCCGTTGCCGCCGCGCATCGCGCAGAGCGATCCGGCGCTCGCCGGCCTCCACGGCGAGCTGGTGCTCGCGCATTTCGGCCAGATCACGTTGAGCAACAATGTCAGCACCGTGAATCTGCGGTCCGGCTTCGCCACCGTGATCGGCTCGCGCAACGATGCGATCCCCGAGCCGTTCCGCGTCTCGGAGCAGACGCTGCGGCTGATCATGCGGCTCATCAACAGCAAGCCCAACCAGACCGGCGGCGTCGCCAATGTCGTGAAGCCCGGCCAGGTGCCGCCCGGCTACAAGTACACCCGCGTGCAGGATCCGAACCAGCCGCCGGGCACCGACCCGCTCGGCTATGTGTCGATCTTCGGCACCAGCGGCAAGGGCGTCTCGCAGACCAACCAGACCGGCAGCGTGACGCTGCCGCCCCCTCCCCCGCCGTACGGCGGCGGCGATTGACGTTCAGAGGCGATCAATTGGTCGGGTGGTGGTTGCTGTAGTTGAGGTCAGCGAAGCCTGTTGCATCGCCGCGGCTGTCCGTATGAGTCATTCGATCGGCACGTCACAGACCCGTGTCTCCCTCGCTTCGGGTCAGTGCCGACACCCCAGGAAATCTCAAAAAAACGAACACAACCACTAGATGTTGTTTTGATATTCGCTATTATAGCGATACTATCGCCGAAATGTCGGGAGGGGGACATGGCTGGTGAAGTTGGCAAAGCAGGCCCAGTACAGAACGGACCGCAGCTTCCGCCCGTCGCGCCACCGGTAACTGATCGAGACGAGCCCGATCAAAGCCAGCGCGATTCGCGGCCGAAATGCGCGGATTTGAAAATCGGAACATTGGATGGTTCGGGTCGCGAAATCATCGATATCTATTTCAAACGGGCCACCTACGTCATCTACTGCACCAATGGAGACGGCGACAGGGTGGTCCGCGTTCAGTACGCCGATGACAACGCCATAGCCGATAAACAAATCGCGGAAGTGGCTGACATCATTCCGTTGCGCAATCAGCTGCAGATTTTGTTGGCGAACATCAAAGACAAATACAAAAGCTCCTATTACGCGCAGATCGCCGAGGCGCTTCGGCTTGGTATGGAACACAAGCCCGAGGTGGCCAAGCAGACCCTTGGGGCGGCTATCACAGAGCTGCAGAAAATCAGGGCTTCTGACGGCAGAAACCTCTACGTCAACAAGGCTTGGCCTTACGCTGCCAGCGGCGCCGCACTGCTGCTCGCAATTGCAGCGGCGCTTCTCTACCACAGCGGAGGCAGCAGCTCCTTCATCAAGGCGTGGTCGCCGCTTGCGCATCTGCTGATCGCAGCGAGCGGGGGCGCCCTTGGCGCCCTGCTGTCGATTGCTCTCTCCGTGCGAGCCCGCACGGTTGCAACCGATGGCGACGACCTGAGCATTCGCGTCGATGCGGCATTGCGGGTGCTGATCGGCATCATATCGGCGGGAGTGCTTTATCTCATCCTGGGGACAGGCGTGCTGTCGCAGGTCAAGATTGGCGACATGTCGTTCAATGCCAACGCAATCACCTGGCAGCTGGCGCTGTTGGCTGGCTTTGCGTCAGGTTTTCTGGAGCGACTCGTTCCCGATATGCTGGAGAAGAAGGCAAAATAGAAAACCGCACCGCTGCTGGAGCATGTCATTCATCCAGCGGCGCACCTCTCATCTGTTGGTCAGGCTGTTGGTGTAGCTGACGATGAACTCCTTCATGTCGTCCCGGATGTGTCCAAGGCCGGTCAGCACCGCCTGTCCTTCGTTGCCGGTCACGAGGATCGGCTCGGTCTTGATGACCTTGGAGTAGTCGGCCAGGAACTTCTGGTCCTTCCAGAGATCGATGAAGCCTGCCCGCATCACGGCGGTGGCTTCGTCCGAGGCTTTCGGCGGCAGCAGCACGACACGGAACATGGCAAGCTGCGGATCGCCGACGGTGCGCAGCGCCTCGTACAGCTTGTTGCCAGCGAGCGGCTTGCCCGGCAGCACTTGGGCGTAGAACTCCTCGAAGGTCGGCATATTCGGCAGCGCCTTGCTGCGCGGATAGGCGCCGTTCTTGCGCGGCGAAAGCTGCCACAACGGCAGCACGACGTGGCCCATGGTCGGCTCGATCGACCCGGTCCAGCCGGACAATGACGAGTTCGCCACCTGCCCGATGTTCTGCAGGATCGCGGTCTCGACCTCCTTCAAGCCGCGATAGGCCGGCACCGCCTGATATTTGAGGCCGAGCATATCGAGCGAAAGCGTCAGGTTCAGCGTGTTGCTGTTCTGCGCGTTCAGCGACAGCGCCTTGAAGTCCTTGGCCTTCATCACATCTGCGGGCGTGTTGATGCCGGGCGGCACGTCGCGGCGCATATAGACGACCAGGGGACTCTCCACGCCCGCGATCAGCACGAAGTCCGAGTAGGGCGTGCGCAGCGCCGAAGCGCCGACGATCTGGCCGGGGATGTCGAGCGTGAAGAATCCGATCGTCTCGCCGTTGGGCTGCGCCTCTCCAAGTTGGTTGCTGCCGATCAGGCCTCCCCCGCCGCCGACGTTCTTCACCACGATCGTCGGATTGCCGGGGATGTGCGACGGCAGATGCTGCGCCACGATCCGGCCTTCGAGGTCGGTCGGACCGCCGGCCGGATAGTTGACGATCATGGTGATCGTCTTGCCCTTGTAGAACTGCGCATTTGCTTCTTGAGCCAGGAACGCCAGCGCAAGGATTCCAAAGACAACTGCCAGTACTCTTGCCATCGCAATCCTCCCCGGAGACGCCACTCTTTATCTGTCCGTCGCGGCGGACTGCGCCGCGACGGCAGGTTTGGCGGCGAGCTGTTAAGCCGCTATTTCTTGCTCGCTATTTCTTGGCCGACCGCTGGTCGGTCAACAGCGTGCCGAGCTTGAACGGCTCGTAGGTCGGCTTGTACGACTTCTCGTCGAGGAACTGGCGCAAGCCGGTGTTGTACGAATCCTCCTTGTCGGCGGCCTTGATGGCCTGGCCCTTGGCGGCGAGGTATTCGTAGGACTGCGCCACATCCATCGTGCGGCAATGGCGGATCGCCTGCTTGGTGGCGCGGAGCACCGCCGGACTCTTCTTCATCAGGCGCTCGGCCAGATCGGTGACGGCGTCTTCCAGCTTTTCGAGCGGCACCGCGTAGTTGATCATGCCGATCCGCGCCGCCTCCTTGCCGTCGAACGGGTCGCCCAGGCAGGCATAGTAGAGCGCGTGGCGCGGCAGCACCGTGTCGATCACCGCCTTGGACACCAGCGCGCCCGGCAGGATGCCCCAGTTCACCTCGGACAGCGAGAACGTCGCGTTCTCGGCCGCGATGGCAAAGTCGGTGGCGAGCAACTGCATGAAGGCGCCGCCGACGCAGTAGCCGTGCACCATGGCGATGGTCGGCTTGTCGTATTGGTAGAGCCGCTCCCAGCGCCATCGGTTGGCCGCGGCCGCGGCCTTCTTGCGCTCGCCGGGATTCTTCTCGAGCTCACGGAAGAATTTCTGCAGGTCCTGACCAGCGCTGAAGTTGCCGCCCTCGCCGGTCACCACCACGACCCTGACGTCATCGTCGACCTCGAGCCGCGCCAGCGCGTCATCCATGTCGTAGTGCAGCTGCGGGCTCATGGCGTTGCGCTTGTCCGGGCGGTTGAGCGAGGCCCAGGCAATGCCGTCGCGGATGCGCACCTTGACGAATTCGTATTTGTATTCAGCCATTGAGACGTCCTCCTGTTGCGTATCTGTTGTTTGCGTATCTGCGTATTTCTTGGCGGACCGGAAGCGGTCCGGATTTCAGTCAGCCGAAGGTCCGAAGCACGTGGCGCGCGAGCGTCATCTTCAGAATCTCGATCGGACCTTCGGTGATCATCATGCTGCGCTGGTCTCTCCAGAACTTTTCGATGGGCAGGTCGGTCGCGAGCCCCATGCCGCCGTGGATCTCCATGCAGCGGTCGGCGGCGTGAAACGACTGGGTGTCGCCGAATATCTTGGCCATGTAGGCTTCGGCGCGGATGTCGCGCCCCTGATCGTACTTCCACGCGGCGTCGTAGACCATCAGCCGCAGCTGATGCATCTCCATGAAGCTCTCGGCCAGCATCCACTGCACCGCCTGACGGTCCGCCAGCGGCTTGCCGAAGGTCACCCGCTCCTTGGCATACTTGGTGCCGAGCTCGAGGCAGCGCTCGATCACGCCGATGCTGCGCGCGCCGTGGCGGATGCGCCCGACGTTGAGCCAGTGCTGGGCGTGGGCGAAGCCTTCGCCCTCCTCACCGATCCGGTTCTCGACCGGCACCTTGACGTTGTCGAAGGCGATCTCCCATGGCCGGTCATCGATGACGAGCTCCTGCGCGCGCAGCAATTTCACGCCGGGCGATTTCATGTCGACGATGAAGGCCGAGATGCCGCCGCGGGAGCCCTTGGCGCGGTCGGTGGCCGCGATCAGCTGCGTGAAATGCGCATCGTCGGCGTTGCTGATGAAGCGCTTGGTGCCGTTGATGACGTAATGATCGCCTTGACGCACAGCGATGGTCCGCATGCCGCCCGGATCGCCGCCGGCCTCAGGCTCGGTCTGGGCCAGGCACCAGTTCAGCTCGCCGCGGATCGTCGGCAGCAGGTACTTTTTCTTCTGCTCCTCGTTGAGGTGATAGAGGATCGGGCTGACATTGGGGCCGAACACGTCGGCGCCGCGCGACGGCAACGCGATGCTGCGGCCGAGCTCGGCCCAAACCGTCACTTTGGCGACCAGGCCCATGCCGAGGCCGCCGTATTCCACCGGCACGTCGTAGCCCTCCAGGCCCAGTTCCTTGGCCTTGGCGGTCAGATGCTTGCGGACCTCGGGCTTGAGCTTGTTGTTCTCGCGCGCGGTGCGCTCGATCGGGATCAGCTCGCGGTCGACGAACTTGCGGACCGCATCCTTGAGCATCCGGATTTCCTCCGGAAGATCGAAGTTCAGGTCGTCGGGCGCGGAGCGCGCGTCCATGTCGACACTCCTGTTCTTTGCGCGCTTATTCTTTGCGCGGGACCACGCGAACGTCGACGGCGCGCGCGCCATCGCCCTTAGCCAGAACAATCAGCGGGTTGATCTCGAAGTCGGAAAGAAACGCCCGGTGATCGAGAAACAGGCGCGACAGCCCGGTCATCGCCGCAACGACGGCATCGACATCGCGCGCGGGCCGGCCGCGGAATTCGCCGAGCAGAGACGCGCCCCGGAGCGAGGTCAGCATCTCGCGGGCGGTCAGGTCGTCGACCGGCAGCAAGCGGATCGCCACGTCGCGCATCACCTCGACCATGACGCCGCCGAGCCCGACCAGCATGAACGGGCCGAACTGCGGGTCTTCCCGGACACCCAGGATCATCTCGACGCCCGACACCATCTCCTGAACCAGGAAGCCTTCGACGCGCGCATTGGGATCGTGCTGGGCGAGCCGCACCCGCATCGTCTCGGCCGCGGCGCGCACCTCTCCGGCGGAGCGCAGCCCCAGCGTGACGCCACCGACCTCCGTCTTGTGGCTCGCCTGCGGCGAGACGATCTTCACCGCCACGGGGAAGCCCAAATCCGCGGCGGCCGCCGCCGCTGCGTCATCGGCTGTCATGGCCATCGCGCTCCTGGGAACGACCAAGCCATGCGACTTCAGCAACGCGTCGAACGCCGTGCCTTTGAGATTCTCAGGCCTGCCCCGCGGCTCCGGCGTCGCGACTGGACTGCGCCGCAGCGCGGCCGCATAACGCACCAACCCTTGCAGCGCGCGCACCGTCTGCGGCAGGCCCTGAATGAACGGCACGCCGGTCTCGCCTTGATATTTGCGGCTGATCTCGGAGGCATTTTGCGAGATGCGGCCGAAAGCCAGCACCGGCTTGTCGGTCGAGGCGAGGACGCCGCGCAGCGGTTCCGGATTGTACGGATCGTTCGGCCCGGTCGGCACGAGACCCTGCACGGTGACGAGATCGACCGTCGGATCGGCGCAGACCACCTTGCAGATCTCGGCGAATTTCGGCGCCTGCACCCCGACCGCCGGACCGACATCGAGCGGGTTCTCCCCGGCAAGGCCCGGATCGATCATCGTCGTGAGCTTGGCACGGGTTTCCGGCAGGAGCGGCGCCATCTCGGCGCCCTCGTCGCTGGCGTAGTCCAGCACAAGACCCTTGGCGCCGCCGGAGTAGCAGGCCATGGCGATACGGTCGCCCTTCGGCAGCCGCCCCTGGCTGAAGGCGAGCGACGTCTCGAGCAGATCGTCCAGCGACGGACAGCGCACGATACCGTACTTGCGGCACACCGCGTCGAACACCTGATCGTCGGCGGCAATCGCGCCGGTGTGGCTCGCGGTTGCGGCCTTGCCGCGCTCGCTGCGCCCCACCTTCAACAGGATGATCGGCTTCGCGGCCTTCAGCGCCTTCTCGGCCGCCGCCATGAAGGCTTGTGGACGCCGCACGCCCTCGACGAGGCAGACAATGATCTTGGTGTGCGCGTCGTCGACCAGGAAGCTGATGTAATCGGCGAGATCGAGATCGAGCTCGTTGCCGCTCGACACCGCGTAAGAGAAGTCGAGCCCGCGCAGCGCCGCCTGCTGCAGCCAGAACTGAAACGTGCCGCCGGACTGGAACACCACGCCGACGCCGCCCGGCTGCAGCGAACGGACGCGCTTCGCCGGATAGAGCAGCAGCTTCTCGCGGATCGCGAGCGAGCCCATGCAGTTGGGTCCGGAAATGCGCAGCCCATCGTTCTCCGACAGCGCCCGCAGGGCCTGCGCGCGCTTCTGCCCTTCGGGATCGCCGCCTTCGCCGAACTGCGCGGCGTAGATCAGCGCGCATTTCAGGCCGCTCTTGGCGCCCTCGGTGAGCGTGTCGACGACCGCGCCCGTCGGGATCACGGTCAGCGCAAGGTCGACCGGCTCCGGGATCGCGGCGAAGTTCGGATAGACCTTGCGGCCCCACAGCTCGCTGCGTTTCGGATTGACCAGATAGAGCTTCGCCGGGAATCCGGAGAACTCCAGGTTCTCGTAGATTTCCTGACCCCAGCCGCCGCGGCTGGAATCGGAGGCGCCGACAAGAGCGATGGATTTCGGGCGCAGCAGGTACTCGACTGAACGAAACACAACCATGCTTCCAGATCGTCACTGCTTGGTCGCCGGACACTGCGAATGCAGCAACGCGATCGACAGGAGCGAGCATGCAGGCTCGTGCGTCGACTGCCAAGGCCGCGTTTGCGAATGACAGCCAATCACGGTGCGGTCGATAATCGCACAGTGGGTCGATTACGTTGCGCTGCAATACGCCCCCGATTGCGCACCACAAGCAGCCGTGCGCATCGATGCGATCTGAATCGCTCCTCCGTCGATGACAATCCGCCGCAATCAAACGGTTGCAGAGCTTTCTCGCAGTTCCGGCGCCAGCACATTTGTGCGCGGTTGCTGCGGCTTGCGGTCCATTGCTGCAATCCGGCCGAGCGGCCGTTGCAAACACGAACGGACGCTTATCTCCAGCGCATCAGCAGGCGGTCGACGATCGCGACTGCTGGGGAATTAGGGCGCCATCACATCACAACGGAGAACTATCATGAACAAAGCGACCATGGGATTTGTCGTGACTTTTGCCAGCCTGTTCGTCGGCTTGTCCGCGAGCGCGGCATCGGCGGAGTCCTCGTTGCGGGGCACGAACGAAGGCACTGTTCTGCTCGCACAAAACAGGGCGGATCCTGGCGAAGTGCGTCGTGACAACACCGCGGACCCTGGCTCGGCTCCGCTCGCTTCGCCGACCGGCGGCCGGCCGGTGCCGGTGGACCCCGCCGAGGTGCGCCGTGACAACACCCGTGACCCGAACTCGGCTCCGGGCGCTTCGACAACGGGCGGCCGGCCGGTGCCGGTGGATCCCGCCGAGGTGCGTCGCGACAACACCCGCGATCCGGGCTGACCCGTCGCAGCATCGCGATCAGGCCTCTTCCCAAGCCGCTGCGTTCCCGACCGGACGCAGCGGCTTACTTCTGTTTGCGCGCCCAAACGGACTGGATGATCGGGCCACATCGTTCGCCCACCCTCAGCCGCCCGGGCGCGGGCCGCTTTTTTTCGACCTATTTCTGCAATTCAGTGCTTTTTTGAACGATCGGCCGGTGTCCATCAGCCTATTGGTCAGGTTGCGCCGCGGTTGAAGACCCGTAGAATTCCAGGAACCTCCGGCCGGGGCGGGGCCACCGAAGGCACCGGAAATGCAGAACAGAGTTGTCGCGAGCGTGCTGGCGGGCGTCGTGGTCCTTGCCGCTTGTGCCGGCGTCGCGTGGCCGCAGAGCTTTCCGACGCGGCCTGTGACGTTCATCGTGCCTTACGCGGTTGGCGGCACCGTCGATTTCCAGCTGCGGGCGCTGGCCAGCGCCACCGAAAAGCATCTCGGCCAATCGATCACGATCATGAACCGGCCGAGCGCCACCGGCACGCTCGGGCCGGCGCAGATGGTGGCGGGCGCCAAACCGGACGGCTACACGATCACGCAGATCAACACCGGCCTGCTGCGTCTGCCGTTCATGACCAGCACGCCTTACGATCCGGCCACCGATTTCAGCTACATCATCCGGATCTCCGGTCTGACCGCCGGCCTCGTGGTCCGGCAGGACGCACCGTGGAAAACATTCGCCGAGCTGCTCGCCGACGCCAAAGCCAATCCGGGCAAAATCACTTACGGCGCGCCGGCCGGCGCCGCCAATCCCACCGTGATCATGCAGCTGATTGCCAAACGATACGGCATCCGCTGGACCCATGTGCCGTTCAAGAGCTTTGCGGAATCGAGCGTGGCGCTGCTGGGCGGTCACATCGACATGATTTCCGACGCCGCCGGTTGGGCCCCGATGGTGAAGTCCGGCGAGCTGCGGCTGCTCGTGACCTATGGCGGGAGCCGCTCGAAAAGCTTCGCGGTGCCGACGCTGGCCGAGCATGGCATCGGCGTCGTCGAAAATTCCGCCTACGGGATCGCGGGACCGCGCGGCATGGATTCTGCAACGGTCGGCATTCTGCACGATGCCTTGAAACGGGGCATGGAGGAGCCGTCGTTCGAGGCGGTGCTGAAACAGCTCGAGCAGGAGCCGATGTACCAGAACACGGCCGACTATCGGGCCTACATCGCCCGGGAGCTCATCGCGCAGAAGGCGATCGTCGAAGAGCTCGGCCTCAGGCAAGAGTGATGTCGATCCCGTCCGGTGCGCCGATCGATCATGCGATTGCGTTCGGCCCGTTCCGGCTTTTTCCGGCGCGGCAGCTTCTGCTGGAAGGCGAAAAGCCGCTGCGGCTTGGCGGCCGGGCGCTGGCGATCCTGGCCTCGCTGATCGAGCGCCCCGGCGAATTGATCACCAAAGAAGATCTGATGGCCCGGGTGTGGCCCAACACCTTTGTCGAAGAGAACAGCCTTCGCGTCCATGTCGCGGTGCTGCGCAAGATGCTCGGCGACGGTCACGGCGGCAATCGCTATATCGCGACCACGCCGGGCCGCGGCTACAGCTTCATCGCTCCGGTCACGGTTCTCACCGGCACCGAGCTCGCCGCCAAGGCTCCATTAACGTCGATCGAGCCGCCGCCGGAACCCACCAGCCATCTGCCGGCCCCGCTCACGCGCATCGTGGGCCGCGACGACGTGGTCGGGGCGATCGTCACGCAATTGCCGGAGCGGCGATTCACGACGATCGCGGGCCCCGGCGGCGTCGGCAAGACAACGGTGGCGCTGGCGGTGGCCGAACAGCTCGGTCCTTTTTACCGGGACGGCGTCCGCTTCGTGGATCTTGCACCCGTGAGCGACGCACGGCTGGTGCCGAGCGCACTGGCGTCCGTTCTGGGATTGGCGATCCGATCGGAAAATCCCGTGCCCGGCCTGCTCGCCTTCCTGAAAGACAAGCACATGCTGCTCGTGCTCGACAGCTGCGAGCACCTGGTCGAGGCAACCGCCGCGCTCGCCGAGGAGCTGTTCAACCGCACGTCCGGCGTGAGCCTTCTTGTCACCAGCCGCGAGCCGCTCCGCGCCGAGGGCGAGCGCGTGCAGCGCCTGCTGCCCTGGGAGCTGCCGGCGCCTTCGTCGAAGTTGAGTGCGCAGGATGCGGTCGCCTTTCCGGCGGTCCAGCTTTTTGTCGAGCGCGCCACCGCGAATTTCGACGAGTTCAAGCTGACCGACGCCAACACCGCCGACATCGTCAACATCTGCCGGCGGCTCGACGGCATCCCGCTGGCCATCGAGCTTGCGGCCGGCCGCGTCGACGTTCTGGGAGTCCGTGAGCTCGCCGCCCGGCTCGACGACCGGTTCAAGCTTCTGACCCGCGGCCGCCGCACGGCGCTGCCACGGCATCAGACGCTCAGCGCCACGCTCGACTGGAGCTATGAGCTCCTTCCCGCTCCTGAGCGCGAGCTCCTGTGCCGGCTGGCGATTTTCGCCAGCCGCTTCACGCTCGAGGCGGCGCGGGCCGTCGCCGCAGACGCGAAAATCTCGGCTTTCGATGTGACGGACGGCTTGGCCAATCTGGTGGCCAAGTCGCTGGTGGCCGCCGATCTCGATGGCGCGACGGTGCACTACCGGCTCCTGGAGACGATGCGCGCCTATGCGCTGGAGAAGCTCGCCAGCCAGGGCGAGCTGCAGCCGCTGGCGCGGCGCCGTGCCGCCTATTTCATCGAGGCGTTCCAGCTGGCGGAGACGAAATGGAACAAGATGTCGCCGGGCGCGTGGCGCGACGCCTATGGCGATCACATCCACGATCTGCGGGCGGCGCTGGACTGGGCGTTCGGCGAGCGCGGCGACACCGAGATGGGCATTGCCCTCACCATTGCGGCGGTGCCGCTCTGGCTGCAGCTGTCGCTGATGGAGGAATGCCGCCGGCATGTCGAGCAGGCCATCGCGGCGACGACATCCAGCATGGGCGACGATGCCAGGCGCCACATGCAGCTCGCCGCCGCGCTCGGCTCGGTGCTGGTCTACACCAACATGGGGCCCGCCGCGACGAAGGCGTGGACGACGGCCCTCAACGTTGCCGACAGTGTCGGCGACACCGACTACAAGCTGCGGGCGCTCTGGGGCCTTTGGGTCGACTGCCTGAACAACGGGCATTTCCGGGAAGCGGTTGCGCTGGCCCGGCGCTTCTACGAAACCGCGGAAGCATCGACCGATCGGCTCGACCCCCTGATGGGCGACCGGATGATCGGCATCGCGTCGCACTTTCTCGGCGATCAGATCGAGGCGCGCGAGCATCTCAATCGCATGCTGATGCGCGAGAGCGCGCCATTGTCCGCCTCGCACCTGGTGCGTTTCCAGTTCGATCAGCACGTCACCGCGCTGGCCTTTCAGGCGCGCATCTCGTGGCTGCTCGGAACTCCGGAGCACGCCATGCAGATCGTCGAAATGATGATCCAGCAGGCGCAATCGCAAGGGCATGTCCTGTCGTTCTGCAACGCGTTGGGTCAAGGCGCGTGCCCGGTCGCATTGTGGACCGGGGATCTCGCCGCAGCGGAGCGCTATCTGAAGCTGTTGCTCGAGCTTGCGGACACTTACGACCTGGGCCTCTGGCACGCATGGGCGCGCTGCTTCAAGGGAGCCATCCTGGTCAGGCGCGGCGATCCGGCTGCGGGCCTCGACGCGTTGCGATCGCTCCTGACCGAGCCGGCCGAAATTCGCGCGTTGCCGCGCTATCTCGGATTGCTCGGGGAGCTCGCTCTAGCGCTCGGGGCGGCCGGAGAATTTGCGCAGGCGTTCGAGACGATCGAATCCGCCATCGACCGATCCGACAAGCGATCGGAGCGCTGGTGCATCCCGGAGCTGTTGCGCATCAAGGGCGAGCTCATCCGCCGCCGGAACGGACCGGATACCGATGCAGCGGCGGAGACCTGCTTCCGCCAATCGCTCAGCCATGCACGTCATCAATCGACATTGTCATGGGAGTTGCGCGCGGCGACCAGCCTGGCTCGTCTGCAGCGGGATCGCGGCGACACTGTCATGGCCCGCGACACACTTCAGGCGGTCTACGACCGCTTCACCGATCGGTTCGCAACCGAGGATTTGAAAACCGCAGAGGCCCTGCTGCAAGACATGCGTTCGTGAACCGGACTTGCCGCAGCGGCCGCGAGTTTTCCGAATCAAGATGCCAGCTTTTCCTTCCGTCCGGCGCTGTCGGGCTGCGCTTTGATGTGAACGGCATGGAGCGGCGCAGCCTTCAGCGCCAGCACCGAGAAGCGCGACCCGCTTCCGACCGTCGATCGGACCTCGATCCTGTGGCCGAGCAGACCGACCGCGCGCCGCACCACATAAAGACCAAGGCCCAGACCTTCGGTGTGAGCCGTATCGAGCCGGCTGAACGCCTCGAACACCCGCGGCATCTGGTCCGGCGCGATGCCGATGCCGGTGTCGCAGATATCGATGCGCACGTTCGCGCCCCGGCGGCGCGCGCCGAGCAGGATCCGCCCTCCTGGCGGCGTATATTTGATCGCGTTCTGCAGGAGATTGCGCATCACGCCGTCAAGCAGAACGGGGTTGCTCACGACCGCCGCATCGGTCTCGCAGGTGCGCATCTCGACGCCGTGCCGCAGCGCCAGCTCCCGGTGATCACGGTAAAGCGCCTCGAACAGCGGCTGGAGACGGACGGGCGACAGGTTCATGCCGGCCGCCTGCTCATAGATGCGCATGGCGCCGACCAGCTGATCCAGCTGTTCTTTCAACCGTTGAACCGCCTTGCGCCCGCGACGGACCTGTTCGGTGTCGAGGCCGTCGCGCCCGAGCCGGTCATATGTCAGCTGGATGACCTGCAGCGGCTGGCGCAGATCGTGACCGGCCATACCGAGCAGCACCGAGTAGAATTCATGCGCTTCGCGGAGATTCTTCTCGCCGCGACAAATTGGTCCGCAAAAGCCTTCGTGCAGATTGCCCATCGTCGACCTCCTCAGCGTCCATTATTTTGAAATCACGCCGGCCATCCCGAGTGACCGCTGAGGTGATCTAGCCATTGCATGCGCTGCAACACGAGTGAAACGGTGCTAAGAGCTGATAATTAACGTAATGAACTACCGGGCTACTCCCGAGTTAGCGATTTTTCTGCGTCTAAAGTCTTAGATCGATGGGAGAATTCGCGCGACACCTGCGCATCTCGGAGGGCTGATCGCGCTGCATTGCATGCGTGCTTGCGGCCCGGCGTGCTCTGCAAAAAAATGCTCTGAAAAAAAGCGTGCGGCGAATGCAATCGCCACCCGCTACGCAACACGGCGAAGCATCAGGAGGCGAGCGTCCGAGGACGGCTCGCGGCAGACCCAGCCTCGATGAACGCGAGAAGATCGGCGTTGATCTTGTCCTTGAGCGTCGCGCGCGCTTCACGATCTTGGCGGACAGAGCATCGGAATCGGCGAACCGCACGATCTGGTCGTCGTCACCGTGCAGGATGAGCGCCGGCACGTCGAACGTCTTCTTCGGTCAGATCGGTTTCCGAAAACGCCTACAGAAATACGACGCCGGCATCCCCGCCATCGTGTCAGGAAGCCAGAACGACGTCCTGTGTTCATTCGTGGCGCGATTTTTGGCGCGATTTTCCGCCGGCCGGACCGGCTCTCCGAGCCGGCGCCGTGCTGTTTGCAACTGGCGCACAATTCCACGCAGCGCGACGCCAAATGCCTGATCCAGCAACTTAATATGAATTAACACCGCTTAACTCGCCTTGCCGGGCGCACCGCCCGAAGCTTTCTCGACGACGGCAGGCCAGCCGGTCCGTCAAGGGGTGGAATGCATGGTGGAAGTAGTCGGCATCGATCACGTTGTCATTCGAGTCGGCAATTTCGATAAATCCAAGGAGTTTTACGACCGCTTGCTCGTTTTCCTTGGATTCGAGCTCATCGAGGCTTTCAGCGACACCATCGGATGGCGCAACGGCAAGACGGCATTCTGGATCGCCCGGGCGGAAAATCCGGAACGGGCTCGCCGTCCGCGCGAGGACGATGTCGGCTTGCATCACTATGCGTTCGAACTGCGCGACCGCTCCGACGTCGACGCGCTTCAGACGTTCTTGAAATCGAACGATGTCGATATCGTCGATCCGGCGGGCGAATACTACGAAGACTACTACGCGGTTTATTTCCTCGACCCGGACGGCATCAAGCTTGAAGGCATGACTTACGGCGTCCGCCATCCGCATGGCGCACGCAGGAAGGCATGAGCGTGACGCTGGTTCCCTCGCGTATCCCACGGGTTGCCAGCATTCCGGTGCGGCGATACGGTTCCGGTGCCATCCGACATCTCAGTTGAGACCGCCGTGACCGTACGCCCGGATGATCTCGCTCGATATGCAGTCACATTCGGGTCGTTCCGTCTGCTGGCCGGGCAGCACTTGCTGTTGGAGTCAGGGCAACCGGTCCGGCTCGGCAGCCGCGCCCTCGACATTCTGATCGCTCTCATCGAACACCACGGCGAGACCGTGACCAATGAAGAGCTGATCGCGCGGGCCTGGCCGAAAACCTACGTCGAGGACGGCAATCTGCGCGTCCACATCGCGTCGCTGCGCAAGGTGCTCGGCGAAGGCAGGGAGCAGCAGCGCTACATCGCCAACATTCCCGGCCGCGGATATCAATTCGTAGCACCCGTATCGCTGGAGCATGCCGAAGCACCGCCCGCCCCGGCGACAACGCCGCAGACCATTCCGGCCAAGCTCTCGCACGTGCTCGGCCGCGAAGACGTCATTGCGTCGCTGGCGACCGATCTGTCGCACTGGCGCCTCATCACCCTGGTCGGGCCCGGCGGCATCGGCAAGACGACGGTCGCGGCGGCGCTGGCGGCCGCGCTGACGCCCTCCTACCGGGACGGCACGCGATTCATCGACCTGACGTCCATTACCGATCCGAACCTGCTGCCGAGCACGTTCGCGTCCGAATTCGGACTTGCGGCACGCGCCGACGATCCGATCCCTCCGCTTGTCTCGCATCTGAGGGACAAGCAGATGCTGGTCGTGCTCGACAGCTGCGAGCATGTGGTGGAGGCCGCAGCGGTCCTGACCGAAAAGCTCCTGAAAGGCGCAGCCGGCATCCGCATCCTTGCAACCAGCCGTGAGCCGTTGCGGGCCGAAGGCGAGCGTGTGCAGCGGCTTTCGCCGCTTGCCGTGCCGGGCGATTCCGGAGGTCTCACGGCCCCGGAGGCGCTTGGCTATCCGAGCGTGCAGCTTTTCGTCGAGCGGGCGACCGTCAGCCTCGATGAATTCGAATTGACCGATCTCGACGCGCCGGTCGTCGCGGACATATGCCGCCGCCTCGATGGAATCCCGCTTGCCATCGAGCTGGCCGCCAGTCGCGTCGACGTGTTCGGCGTGCGCGGCCTTTTGACGTTGCTCGACGATCGCATGCGGCTGGTGATGAAGGGGCGCCGCACGGCCCTGCCCCGCCATCGCACGCTCGCCGCGACACTCGACTGGAGCTACGAAGCGCTTCCCGAGGCGGAACGCCAGGTGCTCCGGCGCCTGTCGATCTTCGCCGGTGCTTTCTCCCCGCGAGCCGCCTACGCGGTCGCGGGCTCCGAGCGGACCGATGCCGACGTGATCGAAACGCTCGCCGACCTGGTCGCCAAATCGCTGGTCGATGCCGACATCGGCGGCAACGAGCCGCAATACAGCCTGCTGGAAACGACGCGCGCCTATGCCCACGAGAAGCTCGTCGAAAGCGGCGAGGCGCAGGACACCGCCCGGCGCCATGCCGAGTACCTGCGCTCGCTGTTCGCGCAGGCTCAGGCCGAATGGGACAGCCGTCCGGCCGCGGGATGGCTGGAAGACTACGGCCACGAGATCGACAACGTGCGCCGCGCGCTCGACTGGGCGTTCTCTCCGGCCGGCGATCCGATGCTCGGCGTGGCGCTCTCGATCGCCGCCGTTCCGCTATGGATGCAGAAATCGTTGATGAACGAGTGCCGCATCAATGTCGAACGCGCGCTGGCGCATCTCGCCGGCGAATCCGGCGACAATCGCGAAGCGCGCATGCAGCTCTACGCGGCGCTGAGCTTGTCGCTGATGTACACCATGGCGCAGGCCCGCGACGTCGATCCGGCCTGGAGGACGGCGCTCGCGCTCGCCGAGCAATGCGGCAACGCCGACTATCAGCTGCGCGCCGTCTGGGGCCTGTTCGCGGGCGCGATCAACAGCTCGAACTTCGCGGCGGCGCTGTCGTTGGCACAGCGCTTCCGCGCGCTGGCTCAGGATGCGAACGAGCAGCTCATCGGCGACCGGATCATCGGCGTCGCCCTGCATTTCATCGGCGACCAGCGCGGCGCGCGCGAGCACACCGAGCGCATGATCGCCCACTATGTCGCACCGACGCACGGCTCGCATATCATCCGCTTCCAGAACGACCAGCTCGTCGCGGCGCGGCGCGTTCTCGCGCCCGTGCTGTGGCTGCAAGGCTATCCCGAGCAGGCGATGCGCATGATCGAGAAAAGCGTCGCAGACGCGTTCGCCATCGATCACGCCATCACGCTCTGCAATCTGCTGTCGCAAGCGGCCTGCCCGATCGCGCTGCTGACCGGCGATCTCGAGGCCACCGAACGATATGTCAATCTCCTGCTCGACAGCTCGGAGCGCTGCGCGCTGGAGGTCTGGAACGCCTACGGCCGCGGCTTCCAGGGCACGCTGATGCTCCGGCGGGGGGCGCTGGACGAGGGCTTGTCGCGACTGCGCCATGCACTGGCCGATCTGCGCCATGCGAACTTCACGCAATACTATGCGCCGTTCCTCGGCGCGCTCTCCTACGGCTTCGGGCTGACAGGCGAACCTGCACACGGCCTGGCGACGGTCGACGAGGCCTTGTCGCGCACCGAAATGACGTCGGAGCGCTATTTCGTGCCGGAGCTTCTACGCATCAAGGGCCGCCTCGTGCTGCTGCAAGCGAAGCCGGAATGCGCGCGCGTCGCCGAGGAGCTTTACCGCCGCGCGCTCGATCTGGCGGGCCAACAGGGCGCATTGTCCTGGGAGCTGCGCATCGCCATCAACCTCGCCATGCTGCTGGAGCGCGGACAGCGCCGGACCGAGGCCATCGGGCTGCTCGCGCCGGTTCTGGGACGATTCACCGAAGGACTGGAGACGGACACGCCGAAAATCGCCCGGCAACTGCTGAAGAGCTGGGGCGGGGCGACTCCGGCATGTGGCGCCTGACGTTATTTTGCGCGCAATCAGTTCCCTGTGCCGGCGCGTTCAAGAATAGCGTCCCGCAATTGAGGAAAAGCATTGAACCCTGTCTCGCTGTTGAGATGGCCGCCGCCTGGCACAGACTCGAGAGGAGTTTTCAAGCGGTCGGCCACGTCTTGCGAACGCGACAGTGGAACATAGGGATCGTTGTCACCCGCCCAGCAACGGCCCACGCTGCCTTTTCGCTCGCGAATACCGGCCCAATCGAACGGCCCGGCAAAGAATGAATGATTCAAGGCGTCATAGTCGGGAAGACCGAGTGCGCCGATGAAGCCCGCGGCCAGAAAGAGACCGTCAACGGGTTCGGCTGCCCGCTCCACCAATCGCAGAGCGAATGCGGCCCCCAGGCTATGTCCAACAAGGATGGTCGGAGCCGAAGGCAACGACCTGACGGCCACATCGTAAGTATCGAGCCACGCCTGCAGAGATTGCCCCTGCGGAGTGGGAAAGCGAGGACGCAGCACGTCGATGCCTTCCGCGTTCAGTTCCGCATGAAGCCAGGGAAACCAGTTTGTATCAGGTCCTCCGTGCGTGCCGTGCAACACGATCACTCTCAGCCCCGCTCGCCCATTTCTCATTTCTGATCCTTCGCGGATCGCCGCAGCAGCTGCGACGCAACGTGAGCGGAAAATGCTCTAGTTGACCACGCCGATCAACCGCGGCAGCCACAGGCTGATCGCCGGAAAGCAGATGCACAGGATCAGACCGATCAGCTGCAGCACGATGAATGGAATCATCCCGCGAAAGACGTCGTTCATGCTGACGCCGGGCGGCGCCGTGCCTTTCAGATAGAACAGCGTCGATCCGTAAGGCGGTGTCATGAACGCGGTCTGCAGGTTCACCGCGACCAGCGTTGCAAACCAGGTCATCAGGGCGGAGTTGCTGCCGATGAAATCGGAATAGTCGTACCGGGCGAGGATCGGCCCGAAGATCGGAAGCACGATGACGCAGATCTCGATCCACTCGAACGGAAAGCCGAGCAGGAAGATCAGGATCATCACGAAGGCGAGCAGCGCCCAGCGGTTTTCGATGCCGAAATAGACGAGCGTCGAGCTCAGAAGCTCATCGCCGCCCAGCACGCGAAAGACGTAGGAAAAGCCGGTGGAGCCCAGGAAGATCAGGAACACCAGCCCGTTGGCGCGACACGACACATAGATCGCCTCGTTCATCATCCTCATGGAAAGGCGCCGATTGAGCGCAGCGATCAGGATCGAGGCTATCACGCCGACCGCGGCGCTTTCGGTCGCCGTCGCCCAACCGGCGAAGATCGATCCGAGCACCAGCACGAGCAACGCCGTCATCGGCGCCAGCCCGCGACCGACCGCCCACCAGAACTCGGAACGCGACAGCGGCCAGTAATCCTCCGGCGGCTTCGGCGCCGCGGACGGCCGCAGCAGCGCGACCGCTATGATGTAGGCCAGATAGAGCCCGGCCAGCAGCAACCCCGGCATCACTGCTGCGAAAAACAGGCCGCCGGCGGGAATCGAAAGCATCTCGGCCATGACCACCAGCATGATGGCCGGCGGAATGAGAATGCCGAGCGTGCCGACCGAGCCGACCGTGCCGAGCGCGAGATGCTTGTCATAGCCTGCCGAAAGCATCTGCGGCAGCGCGATCACCGACAGCGTCGTCACCGCGGCGCCGACGATGCCCATCGGCGCCGCGAGGATGGTGCCCATCACCAGCACCGCGACAGCAAGCGCGCCGGGGCACCATCGCAGCAGCGCCACGGTGGCGCGCAGCATGTCGCGCGCCGAGCCCGACCGCTCCAGGATCGCGCCCATGAAGATGAACATCGGGATCGAGGCCAGCACCGGCTCGGCCGCGGTGCCGCGCCACATCCGCAGCACGATGTCGTAGAGGCCCACGAAGTTGAAGAGGCCGAGCCATACGCCGAGCAGCGCAAAGATCAGCGCAAGGCCGCCCATGATGAAGGCCACCGGATAACCGATGAAGATCACCACGAACATCGACGCGAACATGATGAGCGCGAGATGGTCGGCCAGCCATTCGGTCACGATGGCGCGCCCCCAGCGTCCTAGACGTCAGCGGCCACGCGGTCGATCCGAAGATCAACCTCGCGATCCGGATTGCCGAACAGGAAGACGATCACGCGAAACATCACGCTCAGCACGCCGAGCACGACCAGCCAGAGGCCCGCCGCGTAGATGCCCTTGATGATCCAGCGGTGCGGCAGACCGGTGCCGCTCTCGGATTGTTCGTCGAGTTGAAACGACAATGCCACGAACTCGAGACTGAAGTAGGCGACCAGCGCCGTGTAAGGCAGCGCGAGCAGCAGGCAGCCGCCAAGCTCGATCCAGGCGCGCCCGCGGTCGCTCAACCGCTCATGAAAAGTGTCGATCCGGGGATGAGCGTTGATGGTGTAGCAATAGCCCATCCACAACGAGAACAGCGCCGCGTGCAGATGCCACTCGAGCTCCTGCAGCTTCGTATAGGGGAGCCGCACGCCGAATTTTCGGGAGACGACGTCGAAGGTCGTCAGGCAGGCCATCGCGACCAGAAGCCAGCCCGATGCAAGCGCAATCCGCTCAAGCCATCGGCGGAGGACGTCCGACAACCTCAGAAGGGCGTCCATCATGCCACGCAGCTACTTGTTTTCCAGATAGGTCGGCTTGATCGTCTGCGCGTCGCCCCATACGGCGAACTTCTTGCGAAACGCCAGATAGTGGTCCGCGACTTTCTTGAAGGTGGCGTCCTTGGCGGATTCCTCAGCGATGACCTCGAGCCATGCTTTCTCGAAGGCAGCGAGATCCTGATCGCTCCAGCGCTTCATCTGCACCTTGTACTTGTCCCGCATCTCGATCATGGCGTCGGGCTGCATCGCCTGGCTCTCGACGTAGGTGTAGAGCATCTGCGCCCGCCCGGCGATTTCGATCATCGCCTTGTAGGCATCGGGCAGCGCGTCCCACGCTTTCTTGTTCATCAGCAGATGGCTGCAAGTGGCGGGTTGATGCCAGCCGGGAAAGTAATTGTACTTGGCGACCTGATGGAAGCCGAGCTTGATGTCCATCGTCGGCATCGAATATTCGGTCGCATCGATCACGCCGCGCTCGAGCGCCTCGTAGATGTCCGCCGCCGCAAGCAGCTGGGTCGAGACGCCGAGCTTCTCCATCACGCGCGCGCCGAGCCCGAAGAAGCGCATCTTCAGGCCTTTCAGCTCCTCGATCGATTTCACCTCGATCCGAAACCACCCCGACGTCTCCCGCCCGATGCAGAACGAATCCTGCGCGACGATGCCATGCTTGGCGTAAATCTCGTCACGCAACGCGTTGCCGCCGCCGAACCATTTCCACGCCAGGAATTCGCCGACCTCGGGGCCGAACGGGACGCTGGAGAAGAACGCCAGCGCCGGATACTTCCCGACGTCAAAGCCGGGCGTGGTCCAGCAGGATTCGATCGAGCCTTTCGAAACCGCGTCGAAGCATTCCAGCGACGGCACGAGCGCGCCCGGCTCGAAGAACTTGATCTCGAACCGGCCGCCAGACATCCGCTCGATGTCCTTGGCAAAACGCACAGCCGACGGACCGTTATGCGGCAGCGTGCTGGGATTTGCGCTTTGCATCTTCCAGCGGACGCGCGCTTGAGACGCGGCGTCCTGAGCCGCCGCGCCGGTCGCACAGACCGCAGTCGCAGCGGCCGAAAGGCCGAAGATCAATAAATAGGCAAGCCTGAGCATCGCCCGTGCGCTCCGGCGAAAAACAAGGTGTTCAGCGAAACGCTGTCGATCCCGCCTTGCTGGCGCCCTCCGCCGAACCGATTGGTCAATCTTCGCGGAGTGCGAAATGCTTGTCAAAAGCGGATTCGGCATCCCGGTCCTCACGCCAGCGGATGCGTGGGCAGCCACAGCTCGGCCGCCCGCGGCAAAATCCGGTGACCTTTCAGCGATCGGTCGCATTTTCGACGACGGCGAGCCTGTGGCGAAGGTTGGGCGAAGTCTGCCCACGCTGATCCGAAGCCGCCATACCTTCGTATGAAAGGCTCATACGAGGACCTGCCGGCAATCAACCTCGGTAGACTGAGTGGATCTGCGAGAACGCCATAGCTTTCGTGCAGGGCGAATTCCCTGTCGCCGGGCCCTATCGACCCAACGTCATGCGGAGCACGAACATGGCAACGAGCGCGATCTCGACCTCCCCCTCCCTGTCTCTCGATTCCGTCAACGCAGCGCCCATTTTGATTCAAGCGAATGTTCTGCGAACCTCGCAGAGAAGTGCGCGGCCGGCCGCCGCGGCTACGCTTTTGGATTCTTCTGCTCAGGCGATCTCTCCGCTTGACTGTTCGCCTGTCGGCGCAGTTCGGCGTCGCGCCCTGTCGGCCCGGAACGTGACGGCCGAGATCGTGCAGAGCGCGGGCGAGGAGCGGATCGAGTCGCACATCTGCAGCTCGCGCCACACGCTCATCGCCTACGAAAGCGGCTCGCGCCGCGACGGCATGACGCTGGTCGACGGCTTGCCGCCCTCCTCGGTCAAGAACATGACGCGGAAGTTCACCTTCCTTCCGGCCGGCACCGAGCTTCGCGAATGGCATGGAGCGCACACCATCATCTCGGCCATCTATTTTCATTTCGACGCGGAGACGTTGCCGGATGGAGCCGACACCGGATCGCTGCCGCCGAAAGTCTTCTTCGAGGATGATGGGCTCTGGGACACCGTCTCGAAAATGAAGACGATGCTGGTCGATTCGAGCGCGGACGATCGTCCGTATTTCGACGCTTTGGCGCAGGTGCTCGCGCATGAGGTGGTGCGCCGGACCCGTTCGAATTCTCCCGATCGGCCGCTCGCTCGCGGCGGCCTTGCACCGTGGCAGCAGCGCGCCGCGATCGCCTACATCGACAGCCATCTGAGCGAGCCGATCGCGCTCGCCACGCTCGCCGGCATCGTGCGGCTCAGTCCATATTACTTCTGCCGCGCCTTCAAGCAGTCGCTGGGCGTGCCGCCGCATCGCTATCACACCAACCGCCGCATCGAAGTCGCCAAGGAGCTGCTGGTGAAGCGCAACCAGTCGATCACCGAGATCGGCCTGTCGCTGGGATTCCGCGAAACGAGCTCGTTCAGCGCCGCCTTCCGCAAGGCCACCGGCACAACGCCCAGCAGCTATCAGCGCAGCGCAAGCTAGCAGTCGCGGCTTCCGGCACGAACACCAGCGCCATCCTGCATCCGCAGGATGGCGCTGGTGTTTTGGCGCGCGGTGAAGATGGCCCGATTTCCCGCAGAAACTCTTGCTTTATTGCGGGCTGTCGTTACTGCGGGCTATCTTGGCCCAGCGCGCTCAGCAGGCAGTCGACCAGCCGGGTGCCATCGAACGGCTTTTCAAGAAAGGCAAATGCGCCCGCGGCCTCGATCCGCTGACGGATGCCCATGTCCGGGAACGCCGTCACGAAAATCATCGGCTTGCGATAGCCCTGCGCCAAAAGCTCCTGCTGGAGCTCGTAGCCCTTCATGCCCGCCATCTGGACATCGGAAATCACGCAGGCGGCTTCGCTGACATCCGGCGAATTCAGGAAATCCTCCGCGCATTCAAATCCATGCGCCAGGAATCCGAGCGCCGCGACCAGATCTTCCATGGCGGCACGGACCGAAGGGTCGTCATCAACGATGGAAACAATCTGGGCTTGAGCCACGTATTGCCCCGGTTTCATTCCAAATCTGCGTCGCCCCGCCGATGTGGAAACGTCAATTTGCCCATTCCGTTGAAAATTTAAATCATACAGAGGTTTTAAGTATTACTCCGGATTGCTCTTCAGCCCCAGCGCCTCGGCCATCCTGACGAGATCGGCGAGCGAGCGGGCGGCCATCTTCCGCATCACGTGGCCGCGGTGAATCTTAACCGTGATCTCGCTCAATCCGATCTTGGCTGCCACCTGCTTGTTCATCAGCCCCGTGGTGACGAGCGTCATGACCTCGCGCTCCCGCGGCGTCAGCTGCTCGAACAGCGCGCGAAGCTCGGCCATTTCCTTGTCTCCGGCCCTGCGCTTGCGGTCGTGCTCGATGGCGTGGGAGACGGCATCAAGCATCTCCTGATCGCGGAACGGCTTGGTCAGAAAGTCGACGGCGCCGGTCTTCATCGCGCGCACCGACATCGGGATATCGCCGTGCCCTGTCATCATGATGATGGGAATGCCCATCTTGGAGTTGACGAGCTGCGTCTGGAATTCGAGCCCGCTCAGCCCGGGCAGCCTGACATCGAGAACCAGACAGCACGGCGCATCGGGCAGCTTGTGCTGCAGGAACTCCGACGTCGAGGCGAATGAGCGCGAAGCCAGCCCGACCGAGCCGAACAGATCGTCAAGCGCACCGCGGATGGATGCATCGTCGTCGATGACGAAAACGACGGGAGCGGGACAGCCAGCCGGCTGCGGGGATTTCTGCTTCGAATTCATGACGACGCGCCTGAATGGGCGGGCAAGGCCAAATGAAACGTCGCGCCGCGGCCGGCATTGCGCGAGGCCCAGACCCGCCCGCCATGAGCCTCAACGATTGAACGGCAGATCGACAACCCCATCCCTATCCCGTCCGCTTTCGTGGTGAAAAAAGCGTCAAACAGCTTGTCGGCATGGCCGGGATCATACCCCGGCCCGCTGTCGGAAACAGCCACACAGGCCTCGCCGGTATCCAGAACCGTCGTCCGGATCAAAAGTTCGCGGCTGTGACCGGCGTTTGCATCCATTGCCTGAATCGCGTTAACCGCGAAGTTCATGACGACCTGCTGCAGCTGGATGCGATCGCCGAGCACGAGGGGCGACAATTCGGCCAACTCGATCTGCAGCGCGACCTGGCGGACCCAGGCTTCCCGCTGGACCAGCAGCCGGACGTCCTCCACCACTGCATTCAGCTCCACCGGCACCTCGGGCGACTTGTCCTTCTTGGACAGCGAGCGGAGACGGCGGACCACCTCGCTCGCGCGCCGGCCATCGTTGATGATGCGCTCGATGCTGCGCTTCACACCGTCGATCTGCGGAACATCGTGCCCGAGCCGCCGCAAGCTGGCTTCGCCGCTGGTCACAATGGCGGTCAGCGGCTGATTGACCTCGTGGGCGATGGAGGCCACCAGCTCGCCCAGCGTCGAAATCCGCGCCACATGGGCCAGCTCTGCCTGCGCCGTGATGAGCTTGTTCTCCGCCTGCCGGCGCTCCTCGATGTTGGTGTTGGTCTCGAGGATGGTGACGGGCTGACCCTGCCGGTCGCGCTCGAGCGCCCAGCGGCTCGCCACCGCGACCGTGCCGCCGCCACGGGTCCGGTGGATCAGTTCGCCCTCCCAAAATCCGTCACGAAGAATCTGTTTCATCGTGTCTTCGTATGAAGTCGGAAAGCTGGTCTGGACGAGCTTGCGCGCCACCTGGCCGATCGCCTCGTGGGCGAACCAGCCATAGAGTCTCTCCGCACCCCGATTCCAGTAGACGATGACATCGTTCATGTCGCGGACGAAGATCGCGTCATGCGACAGGTCGAGCAGGCGTGTCTGGCTGCGCAGCGTCGTCGTCGTCGCTTGGATTCGAATCGCAAGCGCCGTCGTGATCGTGATCGCGAGCAGGCTGACCAGGCAGCGCATTGTCGACTCCAGCGTGGCGTCGTCCCAATGCTGAATCGAGAACGCAAGAATGGTCAGTGCTACGCAAGCCGCCGCGACCGCAAGCACGCCGCGCCGATTGAACATGATCACCGACGCCAGGATGACCGTGACGTAAAGCACCGCAATGGCGATGTCGAACAAGACGAAGGTGTCGATGATGAAGACCGCCGTGGCAAAGGCCGCGGTGAATACGGGAAGCCCCCACATCAACGCCTTCGACCTCAAGGAGGCCACGCGCTTATCGGTTGGATATTCCGTCGCCACGAGAGCTATTTTTCATTTGATCGATGCAAATTCAACAGTGACTGATATGTGGCAAATCCAGAAAAAAGCCAGTCCAAATGTGACGGCGTCCGCCTGACCTGCCGCTCGCGAAATTTTGAACGGATGTCGTCGCCAGCGCAGATTTTGATCGAAAACTGCCACTGGAAGACAGCAAGCTGGGCCGGCCGGGGGGACAGCCGGCCCAGTGCTGTGGCGTCCGCAAGCTGCACCGGGGGAGGCCAGTCAGCTCATTCAAGCGATCGGGGACACATCGCCGTTCGGACGTGCGCCATCGCGCAGGCTGGATATTGGCACCCCCCATCGAAAACCGCTTTCGGGGAATTGCTCCGTTTGCAGCGCGATTGCCGCAAAGACAGGCCGCCCGCTATGCTCGCCTTCTTATGGGGAGGGACACCATGGCGACCAGGAGAATGCCGCGCCGGAATTTCCTCAAAGGCGCGGCCGGCGCAGCCGCCGTCGCCGGCCTGACATCGGGGCTGCGGTTGCCCGCTACGGCGCAGTCCGCAGCGACGCGTCCGGCCGATCTGGTGCTCAAGAACGGCAAGATCATCACCATCGACGGCCAGTCGACGGTCACGCAGGCGATCGCGATTGCCGGCGACCGCATCGTCGCGGTCGGCTCCGATGCCAGCATGGCGGCGCACGTGACGCCCGCGACCCGCGTCCGCGATCTCAATGGCCGCGCCGTCATCCCGGGCTTGAACGACGGCCACGCCCACATGGATCGCGAGGCGCTGCGCAACGTGTTTCCCGCACTGGGACCGGTGCGTTCGATCAAGGACATCCAGCAACGCATCGCCGAGCTCGCGCGCGGCAAGAAGCCCGGCGAATGGATCGTCACCATGCCGATCGGCGACCCGCCTTATTATTTCGACGTGCCCGAGATTCTCGCCGAGAAGCGCTGGCCGACCCGCCAGGAGCTCGATGCCGCAGCTCCCAACAATCCGGTCTACATCCGCGCGATCTGGGGCTTCTGGCGCGGCACCTTCCCGATCGTATCCTGCGCCAACACGCGGGCGCTCGAGCGCGCCGGCATCACCCGTGACACCGTCTCGCCCTCCCCGACGCTCGTGATCCATAAGGACGCGAACGGCGATCCGACCGGTGTCTTCATCGAGCAGGAGATGCAGCCGATCGCCGAGATGATCTGGTTCCGCGAGGCGACGCAGTTCTCGGAGGCCGACCGGCTGCGCGCGCTGCCGCTTTCGGCCAAGGAGTACCATCGCGTCGCGACCACCAGCGTGTTCGAAGGCCATGGCGCCGCGACCGAGCTCCTGCGCGTCTACAAGCAGGCCTATCGCGACGGCACGCTGACCATGCGCGCCACGCTCGCGCTCAGCGCCAACTGGACCGCTGCGGGCGACGCGCCGCTCGGACCTTTCGTCGAGGCCTGGATGGGTTGGCTCGGCGAGCCCGGCTTCGGCAACGACTGGCTGAAGACGAGCGGGCTCTATGTCCATATCGGCCGCAGCCCCGCGGACGACGCGCGCGCCACGGCCGCGCCTTACACCGGCTGGGCCGGCTTCAACTCCAACCACGGCCTGCCGCGCGACAAGGTGAAGGAACTGCTGCTCGCTTGCGCAAAGAACGACATCCGCGCCTGCGCGATCGCGGGCGCCGGCGGGCTCGGCATGCTCGACCTGTATGAAGAGGTCGACCGCACCATCCCGCTCAAGGGCCGGCGCTGGGTGATCAGCCATATCAACGTGGTCACGCCGCGCGACGTCGAGCGCATCGCCCGCATGGGGCTGGTGCTGACCACCCACACCAACGCCTATCTCTATAAAGCGCTGGACGCGACGGCGAACCGCCTGCCGGCCGAGCAGCACGACCACATCGTGCCGATGAACGCGCTGCGCGACGCCGGCATCACGGTGTCGCTTGCCACCGACAACGTGCCGGTGTCGCTCTGGCTGCCGGTGCAGCAGACGATCGTGCGCAAGGACTACAAATCCGGCCGCCAGGTGGGCGCAAGCCAGGCGCTGTCGCGCATGGAGGCGCTGCGCTGCGCCACCCTGAACGGCTCCTACCTCACCTTCGACGAAGCCAGGAAAGGCTCGCTCGAAGCCGGCAAGTTCGCCGATCTCGCCGTGCTGAGCGCCGACCCGCTGACGGTCGCGGACGACAAGATCTCCGACACCACCGCGCTGATGACCATGGTCGGCGGCAGGATCATGCACGAGACGCCGGGCTGGTCCGGCTGAAGCCACTTTCGTGTGGCTCGACGTCGCGCAGCCCGCCGTTCGCCTTCGCGGGAGGCGTTCTGCGCGCGTGGCGCAGGGATTCAGATTCACATGTCAAACAGCGCAGGCGTATAGGCGAGTTTCTTCGGCCCGTTGTGTCATTGGCGCTGGGCCTGCGCCTTCATTTCCTTTCTCCCTCGAAATGAGGGAGGGAGCGCCGTTCGGCGCTTCGTAGCGATGGCACCTTGGAAGGTGCCGCGTGCCGTGTGACCGGCACGCGCGCCTCCCGGCGCTCCACTGGCGGCGTCTCTCGGCTCGAAGCCGCTCTTCCGGGCGCGGGCGGACGAGCATAACCTCGCCCCTATCCAGGCAGCATTGGCGCCGCCTTTCAGCCCGTCCACGTCCAGCCCTTAAAGGGCAGCCCCGTCTTGCGACGGCGCGGGCGGTGGTCCGAGACGACCCGGAAACCTGCCTGCGTTAGGACAGGGACCCGGGCGCCACACTCTGCTCCGCCAAATAGACGCTCTAGATGACGCCCTCAGGTGAGCAAAGCGGGGCGACGATAGGACAGGCCACGCGGCCGTCAACATTCATGTCGTATTTGCAAGCTCCATCAACACTGCGGCCAAGGTCTATCAACACTCGAATCCGGAAAATGTTTTCAAAGCCCGCCGGCATTGGTAGGGAGAATTCGGCCGCCGGGGTAACGTCGCTGCTCATCCGCCGTGGTGAGAGTTGGTCCTACGGTGACGTAGGACTTCACCGGCGGCCACCCATTACCCAACTATCGCCGCTGTTCCTCTGCGAGGCGTTCGAGACGCTCGGCGAGCTTGCCGAGCTCCCATTTGTGCGCCAAGGCTGCGGCCTCGGCCCAGTCCGGCCTGGTCGCGCGCAACGCCGGCAGTGGCGCCTTGGCATTCATCGTGGCGATGCTGCGAAACAAGCGAAGCTGGTCCGCCTCGCGCGTGAACTTCCCGGCCTTCAGCATGGCTTCCAGAGTGCCGTACTTCAAAAGCAGCGAAGCCGCGCCCGACTCGCCCACGCCCTTCGCGCCCGGCAACCGGTCGGACGGATCGCCGCGCAACGCAATGAAGTCCGGCACCTGCTCGGGCAGCACCCGATATCGTTCGACCACCTGCTCGGGTCCGATCCGCGCAATCTCGCCGGCGCGAACCGGATAGAGGATCGTGCTGAATTCGGATGCGAGCTGGAAGGTGTCGCGGTCGCCGCTCGCGATCACGATCTGCCATTTGCGCTTCTTCGCCAGCGCAGCGGCGGCGGCAAGGAAATCGTCGGCCTCGTAGCCGGCCTTCCGCGCATTGGCGAAGCCGCAAGCCGCAACGAACTCGCGCAGCAGCGGGAATTGCGCGAGCAGCTCCCGATCGAACTGGCGGCCCGACTGATAGGCCGGGAAAGCCTTGTGCCGGTAGGTCGGCGCTTCCAGGGTGTCCCAGCCCACGATAACGGCGCGGGGCCGCTCGGTCTCATGAAGCTTGAGGAGGAAGTTCGCGAAGCCCAGCACGGCGCCAGCGGGCTTGTTGCCGGCCATCCGGATGCTCTTCGGCAAGGCATGATAGGAACGGTGCGCGAAGGAATCGCCGTCCACCGCGAGCAAGGGCCCGGCCGGCTTGCTTGCCACACGGCGTCTCTGTGCGATGGCAGGACGGGTCGGGGATGGCATGGTCGAGCGCTTGTCCGTTTCAGCTTGTTTGCTCGGAGCTGGAAGAATCCCACATTTGCGACATAAAGGTCGCCTGGGCCACGCTTAACACATGAACAGCTCATTGCCCCCACGGCCGGCTTCGTTTCGGCTCCGGCACCTGGTCCAGCTTCGCCCCGGACCGCCGCGCTGGACGCTTTCGCTCAGCACGGCGTTGTGCATCGCCGCGCCGGTTGCGGCCGGCTGGAGCTTCGGCGACGTTCCGGCCGGGCTGATCGCCGCCATCGGGGCCTTCACGGGCCTGTACGGCGCCGACCGGCCGTATCGCAACCGGGCCCTGATGCTGGCCGCCATCGCTGTCGGCTTCGCCTGCGCGGTGGCTCTCGGCGTCTGGTCGGAGTCCTTCGGCCGTTTGGGAATTGCCATCGTGGTCGCGGTCGCCATGTCGGCGACGTTCTTCTGCAACGCGCTCCGGGTCGGGCCACCCGGCGCCTACATGTTCGCTCTGGCTGGCGCGGTCGGGACCGGCCTTCCAACCCAGCACCTGGGATGGTGGCAGGCCGGATTGCTCGCGCTCGCCGGCGGCGGCTTCTCCGTGATCGTGCGCCTCGCAGGCGCGCTGGTGGATGCCCATGGTCCGGAGCGTGCGGCCGTGAGCGCTGCCGGCACGGCCGTCGAAGCCTTTCTCAAGGCCATCGGGAGCCCTGCCGAAGACGGAGCGCGTCATGCGGCCGCGGTGGCGTTGCATGACACATGGACGACGCTCGTCTCGCGTCAGCCGGCACGCACCGCCGATGACGGCATGTTGGCGAGGCTGCGCTCGATCAGCCGCGAGCTGCACCGGCTGTTCATTGACGGCGTCAACGCCGGTGACCGCTTCACCGACCGGGACGCGCGCATAGGCGAGCGAAGCGACGCCGTCCTACGGACGGCTATAGGCGAGCAAAGCAACGCCGTCCTTCGGACGGCTATGGGCGAGCAAAGCGACGCCGTCCTTCGGACGGCTATGGGCGAGCAAAGCGACGCCGTCCGTCAGACTGCTATGGCACGGGCTCGTGAGCTGGCCGAGGAGGCGCGGACAAAAGCCGCCGATTCGACGCGCGAAGCGCCGGAGCATGTACCGCTCGGCAAACGCGGTATCGCCGAGTCGCTCTGGGAAAGCCTGATCTGGCCATCTCCCGTCCTCGTGGTCTCGCTCCGCGTCGGCCTGGCTGCGGCGATCGCCGGCCTGCTGGGAGCCGCGCTCGACCTCGAGCGGGTCTACTGGATCGTTGCCGCAGCCGTCCTGGTGCTGCACCAGGGCTGGGACTGGAGCCGCAGCCTGCAGCGCGGTTTCGAGCGCGTCATCGGCACGCTGTTCGGCCTTGCCCTCGCCGGCGCAGTGCTCTGGCTCGCGCCGCAGGGCCTCTGGCTGGCACTGACGCTTGCGGCCTTGCAGTTTCTCATCGAGCTGGTCGTGGTGCGCAACTACGCCCTGGCCGTCGTCTTCATCACCGCCATCGCGCTGACAATGGCAGCCGCCGGCCATCACGTCCCCGGCATCGGACTGCTGCTGTGGGACCGTGCCATGGATACGGTCATCGGCTGCGCGATCGGAATCGGCGTGCTGCTGGTGACCGCGCCGCGGGCGCTGGCCGTGCCGATCCCGCAGGAGCTTGCCGCAGCCTTGAAGGCCGCTCAGGAGCTGCTGGAATTCGCCGCTGCGGGCGACGCGGTCTCCGCGCAGGCCAAACGGGCCCGGCGAAACCTGCAACACCGGGCCATCACGCTCCTGACGGCCTACGAGCTGGGCGCCGGCGCGCGCCCGCCGGACCGCCGTTTCGCCGAGGAGCTGTGGCCTGCGGTGGTTGCCGCCCAACGCCTGCTCTATCGGTTGCTCGCGTTCTGCTGGGCACTGGAGGGAGCCGGCAGCGACAGAGCTGTCGAGATGGCGCGCGCCGAATTCGGAGCGAGCGGCCTCGCCAGCGCCAACACCGCGTTGGACGAACTCTCCGGCGCCGTCACGGATGGACGGGCAGCCGCGATCCCTTCCGACGTGCCGGGATTCCTGAAGGACGACCTCGAAGACCTGTCCGGCTTTCTCGCACGGCGGCCGAAGGATGCCCCACTGTAAGCGCCGCGCGGCGGGCGGGCATCGCGCTGGATTGCATTGCGCCGCTACAACGCCGCGACGGCGCTCACCTCTATCAAAAACTCCTCACGGACCAGCCGGTCGATCATCAGCAGCGTGTTGGGCGGATAGCCACCACCTTGAAACAGGCGGGGGAATTCGCGGATCCGGTATTGCATGAATTTCGGGATGTCCTGCGAGTGCACCAGGTAAGTCGTGAACTCGACGATGTTGGCAAAGGTCGCGCCTTGCGATTGCAGAGCCGCGCCGATGTTGGCGAAGGTCTGCGCGCATTGCGTATCGAAGTCGGCTGCTGTTGTGCCGTCCTTGGCGGCCCCGACCTGTCCCGCGATGAACAGGAAGTCGGACGCCTTGACGCGCGTAATCTGCGAGTACTGCCCAAGCGGTTTGCCGAGGCTCTCGGGGTTGAGATATTGGATTTGCGGCATGGCGCAGCTCCCGATCGTTCGATGGTCGTGTGCGGTTCTCCACGCGACATGAACATCATACGCGTGGTGGCGGGTTCGAGCTTATCGGCACGAGCCGCCGACCGCACCATCCGTGAGCGCGCTATCCGCTTCAGCCCAAGGATCGCTAGCAAAGATCGGTAGCAGGGATCGCTAGCCCAGGACCGTGCCCTTAACGGCCACGCCGGTTCAACAGCCGCGGCAAATATCGAGCTTCTTGTCGAAAGCCTCCTGCTTCGGAGTAGGCTTGCCTTCCGTGCGCGCGACGCCGGGCGGCAGATCGCACAGCGTCGGCTGCACGCGCCCGGTCCGATCCCAGCATGAAAGCGTTGGCGCTGGTGAGCCGGATTGCGGGGGCGTTGCATCCTGTGGCGCTGGGTTCTGCCGTGGAACGAGATCCTGAGCGCCCGCAAGGCCGGCGCCGCCAAACAGCAGCAGCAGCGCGCATACAAGAGCCGGCAAGGCGCGGCGGACTGGTGTCCGGCTTCTTCGGATCGATCGCATCGGCGGCTCCTTTGATCTGCAGTCACCCGTGGCGTCGCGCCGCGAAAGAAAGCTGGGCCGGCCGGGGGGACAGCCGGCCCAGGGCTTTGACGTCCGCGAGCTGAACCGGGGGAGGACCAGTCAGCTTCTTTCAAGCATCAGCGATCGGGTACGCATCGCTGTCGGACGTGCGCCATCGCGCAGCCTGGATATTGGCTGCTCCAAGGACAATCGCTTTTCAGGAATTGCTCCGTTTGCAGCGCGATTGCCGCAAACCCGGGCACGCGCCTCGCCGAGCATTGAATGCTCTCACCGTCGAGGTGATCTGTTGGACGAAGCGATGCAGAGCAAGAGGGGCAGCATGAGCGTGTCCGCGAATTCCGACAGCCGGACTCTCCGGCACCGTGTGGCGACCGGATTCGCGGCCTTGTTGCTGATCGGCGGCGGCATCGCGTTCTGGCGATACAACAGTGCTGCGGCCCCAGCACCGCAGGCGCCAGCCGCGGTGCCGGTTCATGTGACCAACGCCGAGCAGGCCGATGTTCCGATCTATGTCACCGGGCTCGGCACCGTGCAGGCGTCCAACACCGTGACGATCCGAACGCGGGTCGACGGCGCGCTCGAGCAGCTGCACTTCACCGAAGGCCAGGACGTCAAGAAAGGCGACCTGCTGGCGGTGATCGATCCACGACCTTTTCAGGCCGCGCTCGATCAGGCCATCGGCAAATCCAAGCAGGATCAAGCGGCGCTCGAGAACGCCCGCACGATCCTCAACCGAACCGTGCAGCTCGAGCCGAGCGGATATGCGACCCAGCAGGCGCTCGACAACCAGAAATCCACCGTCCAGCAACTGGAAGCCACCGTCGCCCAGGATGAGGCGATGGTCTCGAACGCCAGGACCCAGCTTTCGTACACGCAGATCACGGCGCCGATCAGCGGCCGCACCGGAATCCGGCTGGTCGACGTCGGCAACATCATCCACGCCACCGACACCACCGGCATCGTGGTTATCACCCAGCTTCAGCCGATCGATGTCATCGCGACATTTGCGGACCGCGACCTGCCGGCCGTGCGGAGCGCGGTGCGGGCCGGCAAGGTGCCGGCGGTCGCGCGCTCCCGCGATGGCACGCAGCAGCTCGACAGCGGCACGCTCGAGCTGTTCGACAACCAGATCGATCCGAACAGCGCGACGATCCGGCTGAAGGCGACTTTCCCCAACGCCCAGGAAGCGCTCTGGCCCGGCCAGTTCGTCCTGCTGCAGGTCCGCACGCAAGTGGTGCGCGACGCCGTCGTGGTGCCGTCGGGCGCGGTCCAGCGCGGCGCCGACGGCTTCTTCCTTTACGTCGCCGGCAAGGACGACCGCGCCGAGCTGCGAACCGTCAAGGTCGGCCCGATCGCCGATAACCGCGCCATCATCGAAACCGGCCTGAAGGCCGGCGAGCGCGTCGTCGTCACCGGTCAGTACCGCGTTGCCCCGGGCGTTCTGCTCAAGGCGACACAGGAAGCGGGTCCCGTGGCTGCCAGCGGACAGAAGGGCTGAGCCATGGCGATCTCGACCTGGTTCATCAAGCGGCCGATCGCAACGTCGCTGCTGATGGCGAGCCTCCTCGGCGTCGGCGCCGCGGCCTATCCGCTGCTGCCGGTCGCGCCGCTGCCCGAGGCCGACCTGCCGACCCTGCAGGTCTCGACGCAGCTTCCCGGCGCGAGCCCCGAGACGATCGCGTCGTCGGTGACCCAGCCGCTGGAGCGCCAGTTCGGCGAGATCGCCGGCATCACGCAGATGACCTCGGTCAGCACGCTGGGCTCGAGCTCGATCACGCTGCAGTTCGACCTGAGCCGCACCACCGACAGCGCCGCACTCGACGTCCAGACCGCCATCAACGCCGCGACCGGCCAGCTGCCGGCCAACCTCCCCTCGCCGCCGACCTATCGCAAGGCCAATCCGGCCGATCCGCCGATCATGGTGCTGGGGCTGCGCTCCGACGTGCTGCCGCTGACGCAGGTCGATGATTTCGCCGAGAGCGTGGTCGAGCAGAAATTGAGCCAGGTCAGCGGCGTCGGCCAGGTTCTGGTGTTCGGCCAGCAGAAGCCGGCCGTCCGCATCCAGGTCGATCCGGCGAAGACGGCCGGCCTCGGCATCTCGCTCGAAGACGTGCGCACCGCCATCGTGTCCAACACGGTGAACGATCCCAAGGGCGCGATCCAGGGCCGCCGCCGCACCTTCACGATCTACAGCAACGACCAGATCCTCTCCGCGGGTCCGTGGAACGACGCCATCGTGGCCTATCGGGATGGCGGACCGGTCCGCATCCGCGACATCGGGCAAGCCATCGATGCCGCCGAGAACACGCAGCTCGCCGCGTGGTCCAACGGCAAGCCCGCGATCCTTTTGCCGGTGTTCAAGCTGCCCGGCGCCAACGTCATCGAGACGGTCGACAAGATCAAGGCGCTGCTGCCGCAGATTCAAGCGCAAGCGCCGGCCGCGCTGAAGATCGAATTCGTCAGCGACCGCACCACGACGATCCGCGCCTCGGTCGCCGACGTCGAGAAGACCTTGCTGATCACCATCGTGCTGGTGGTCGCGGTCATCTTCCTGTTCCTGCGCAGCCTCATGGCCACCGCGATTCCGAGCATCACCGTGCCGCTGGCGCTGATCGCGACCTTCGCGCTGATGTATCCGCTGGGCTACAGCCTCGACAACCTGTCGCTGATGGGACTGTCGATCGCGGTCGGCTTCGTGGTCGACGACGCCATCGTGATGCTGGAGAACATCCAGCGCCACATCGAGGACGGCAAGCCGCCGCTTGCGGCCGCGATCGCAGGCGCCGGCGAGATCGGCTTCACCATCGTCTCGATCAGCATTTCGCTGATCGCGGTGTTCATCCCGCTCCTGCTCATGGCCGGCGTGGTCGGCAAGCTGTTCCGGGAATTCGCCATCGTCGTGACCATGACGATCGCGGTCTCGGCTTTCGTGTCGCTGACGCTGACGCCGATGCTCTGCGCCCGCGTGCTGAAGCCCGAAGACGCCGGCAAGCACGGCCGGCTTTACATGGCGCTGGAGCGTGGGTTCGCCGCGGCGGCGCACGGCTACGAACGAACACTCGACGTCGCGCTGCGCTGGCAGCGCGCGACGCTCACGGTGTTCTTCGGCACCGCCGCCGCCACCGTCGTTCTTTTCATCGAAATCCCCAAGGGCTTCTTTCCGATCCAGGACACCGGCCTGATCGTGGGCATCTCGGAGGGCAATCAGGACACTTCTTTCGCCAACATGGTGCGGCATCAGGTCGAGCTCGGCCGCGTGGTCGCCGCCGATCCGGACGTTGCCAGTGTCGGCATGACGGTCGGCGCCACCGCGGGCCAGACGCTCAACAACGGCCGGATGTTCATCACGCTCAAGCCGCGCGAGGCGCGCAGCGCGTCGGCGAGCCAGATCATCGACCGGCTGCGGCCCAAGCTCGCCCAGGTCGAGGGGGCGGCGCTGTTCCTGCAATCGGCCCAGGACGTCAACATCGGGGCGCGCGTGTCGCGCACCCAGTTCCAGTATTCGCTGCAGGACGGCGACATCAACGAGCTCAACCAATGGGCGCCGCGGCTCCTGGCAAAGCTTCGCACGCTGCCGCAGCTCACCGATGTGGCCACAGACCAGCAGACCAACGCGACGTCGGTGACGCTGAAGATCGACCGCGACGAGGCGTCGCGCTTCGGCATCTCGCCGGCGCTGATCGACGAAACGCTCTACGACGCCTTCGGCCAGCGGCAGGTCACCCAATACTTCACGCAGCTCAACTCCTATCACGTCATTCTGGAGCTGCTGCCCGAGCTGCAGGACACGCCGCTGGCCCTCAATCAGATCTACATCCGCTCGCCGCTGACCGGCGGACAGGTGCCGCTGTCGGTGCTGGTGCATGTCACAACAGAGCCGACCAACTTCCTGTCCATCGAGCACCTGAACCAGTTTCCGGCGGTGACGCTGTCGTTCAATCTCGCGCCCGGCTACGCGCTGAGCGACGCCGTCACCGCGATCCGCGCCGCGGAAGCATCGCTCGACATGCCGGGCACGCTGATCGGCACGTTCCAGGGCAATGCCCAGGCCTTCCAGACCTCGCTTGCCACCGAGCCCTACCTGATCGCGGCAGCATTGCTGGTGATCTACGTCATCCTCGGCGTGCTCTACGAAAGCCTGGTCCATCCGATCACCATCCTGTCGACCTTGCCGTCAGCGGGCCTCGGCGCGCTGATCATGCTGTGGGGCTTCGGCTTCGACTTCACCATCATCGCGCTGATCGGCCTCATCCTGCTGATCGGCATCGTCAAGAAGAACGGCATCATGCTGGTGGACTTCGCGATCGCCGGGCAGCGCGAGCTTGGGCTGTCCGCGCACGACGCCATCCGGCGCGCCTGCCTGCTGCGGTTCCGCCCGATCATGATGACCACGATGGCGGCGCTGCTCGGCGGCGTGCCGCTGATGCTCGGCCACGGCACCGGCTCCGAGCTGCGCCAGCCGCTCGGCTACGCGATCGTCGGCGGATTGATCGTGAGCCAGGCCCTCACGCTCTACACCACGCCGGTCGTCTATCTCTATCTCGAACGGCTGAACGCGTGGCTGTCCCGCCGCAACCGCGGCGCAGGCGAGCCGGCCGCTCCCGATCTCCCCGCACAACCGAGCCAAGCCGCATGATGACCACACCTGCCGAGCCGGGCCTTGCCCAACCGACCTCACACATCGTGGCGGCATCGCGGGTGCACTTCCGGCCCGGCGCATCGCTGCCGCAGCGCCAGCACGTCGCGGTCGAGGTGCCGGTCAACCTGGTCTACGGAACCATCCCCTACGCCGTCATGATGGCCAGCCCGGACGACCTTCGGGACTTTGCTGCAGGCTTCAGCCTGACCGAAGGGCTCATTCGCAACGTCAGCGAGATCAGGAGCATCACAGTCCGGCCGGAGGACGACGGCATCATCGTCGACGTGACGCTGGAGCCCGGGCCTTTTCGCCGTCATCTGGCGCGGCGCCGCACCCTGACCGGCCGAACCGCCTGCGGCACATGCGGCATCGAGACCATCGCCGAACTGCCGCGCGCTGAGGAAGGGCCGCGCCGGCGTAGCGCCGTTTCCGCAGACGCCATTCTGGCCTCGCTGCTTTCCCTCGAAGAGCGGCAGCCGCTCAACGCCCTGACGCGCTCGGTTCACGCCGCCGCATGGTGCGATCCGCGTGGACGGATCGTGACGGTCCGCGAGGACGTCGGGCGGCACAATGCGCTCGACAAGCTGATCGGCGCGGTGCTGCGCGCCGGCCACGATCCCGCCGGCGGCTTCATCCTGATCACCAGCCGCGCCTCGTTCGAGATGGTCGAGAAGGCAGCCGCCTCCGGCGCCGGCACATTGGTCTCGATTTCCGCGCCGACCTCCTACGCGGTCACGCGCGCCGAGTCGCTCGGCCTGACGCTCGTGTCGATCGCCCGGCGCGATGGCGCGGTCGTGTTCGCCGGCCGGCTCGCCGACGACGTGCCGGACGAATGTGCGGCTGAAGGCAGCAGTTCGCGCCTTGCGACAGAAGCGCATCAGAAACCGCAAGAACCGGAAAGCAACCTGCAGCGTCTCGGATCACTTGAGACGGAATCGATTTGAGGACGATCCATGACACATCGCCGATCCATTCGCGACTATCACGAGCCGGCCGGCGGCTGGGGCGCACTGAAGGCCACCGCGGAAGCGCTGGTGGTGCAGGACACCGCGCTGAAAGGCGGCTCGACCCTGTTGCGGATGAACCAGCCGCACGGCTTCGACTGCCCCGGCTGCGCCTGGCCCGACCCGAAGCATACGTCGTCCTTCGAGTTCTGCGAGAACGGCGCCAAGGCCGTGGCCTGGGAAGCGACCGGCAAGCGCTGCACGCCGGAGTTCTTCGCCGCCCATACGGTGACCGAGCTCGCCGGCTGGAGCGACTACGATCTCGAGATGACCGGGCGGCTGACCGAGCCGATGGTCTATGACGCAGCGACCGACCATTACGTTCCGATCTCATGGGGCGACGCCTTCGCTCTGATCGCAAAGCATCTCAACGGCCTGTCGGATCCGAACGCCGCCGAGTTCTACACGTCGGGCCGCTCGTCGAACGAAGCGGCCTTTCTCTATCAGCTGTTTGCCCGCGAGTTCGGCACCAACAACTTCCCGGACTGTTCCAACATGTGCCACGAGGGCACCAGCGTCGGCCTGCCGATGTCGCTCGGCGTCGGCAAGGGCACGGTGCTGCTCGAAGACTTCGACTCGACCGACGCCATCTTCATCTTCGGCCAGAATCCCGGCACCAACAGCCCGCGCATGATGACGAGCCTGCGCAACGCCTCGCGGCGCGGCGCGCACATCATCTCGTTCAACCCGTTCCGCGAGCGCGCCCTCGAACGTTTCCAGGCGCCGCAGAATCCGGTCGAGATGATCAGCCTCACCTCGACGCCGATCAGCTCGAGCATCTATCAGGTGCGCGTCGGCGGCGACGCCGCTGCGCTCAAAGGATTGATGAAGGCGGTGATCGAGGCCGACGATGCGGCGGTCGCCGCGGATGCGCCGCGCTTCATCGATATCGACTTCATCACCGGCCACACCACCGGCTTCGAAGCCCTGGCCGCCGACATCCGCTCGACGCCGTGGGAGGCCATCGAGCGGCGCTCCGGCCTCAGCAAGGCCGATCTCGTCGCCGCGGCCCACATCTACATGCAGGCGCCGTCGGCGATCCTGGTGTACGGCATGGGCATCGTCCAGCACCGGCGCGGCGCCGAGACCGTGCAGCAGATTGCCAATCTTGCGATGCTGCGAGGTAACGTCGGCCGGCCCGGCGCCGGCGTCTGTCCGGTGCGCGGCCATTCCAACGTGCAGGGCGACCGCACGGTCGGCATCACCGAGAAGCCGACCAAGGAGTTCCTCGACCGACTCGAGCAGCGCTTCGGATTCAAGCCGCCGCGGGAGCACGGCCATGACGTGGTGCTGTCGCTGGAGGCGATGCTGCGCGGCGACGCCAAGGTGTTCATCGCGCTCGGCGGCAACTTCGCGGCGGCCATCCCGGACTGGGCGCAGACCCATGCGGCGCTCCGTAATCTCGAGCTCAGCGTGCAGATTTCCACCAAGCTCAACCGCAGCCACGTCCTGCACGGCCGCCAGGCGCTGATCCTGCCGTGTCTCGGGCGCACGGAGATCGACGTCCAGGCGGGCGGACCGCAGTCGGTGACCGTCGAGGACTCGATGTCGATGGTGCACGCCTCGATGGGAATGAACGAGCCGGCGAGCCCGCATCTCAGAAGCGAGCCGGCGATCGTCGCGGGGCTGGCGCGCGCCACGCTCCGAGAGCGATCGAGGATCGCCTGGGAAGACCTCGTCGCCGACTACGACCGCATCCGCAACGCCATCGAGGACATCTTCCCGATCTTCCAGGGCTACAACGCACGGGTCCGCATTCCCGGCGGTTTCCATCTGACGTCGGCGGCACGCGAGCGCATCTGGCTGACGCCGTCGGGCCGCGCGACCTTCCTGGTGTTCAAGGACCTCGAAGAAGACTCCGCGCAGGCCGAAGACGTCCTCTGGCTCACCACGGTCCGCAGCCACGACCAGTACAACACCACCATCTATTCCAGCTCGGACCGCTATCGTGGTGTGTTCGGCCGCCGCGACGTGCTGTTCATCAACAGCGCCGAGATGGCCAAGCGAGGTCTTTCGGCGAAAGACCGCGTCGATATCGTCACCGCATCGACCGACGGCATCGAACGCCGGCTGCGCGACGTGACGGTGGTCGAATACAAGCTGCCGGACGGCTGCTGCGCCGCCTATTACCCCGAAGCCAACCCGCTGGTGCCGCTCTACGCGCGCGATGCGCTGAGCCACACGCCGTCATCCAAGGCCATCCCGATCCGCATCGTCCGCGCCGGTGAGAATCAGCGCGAAGCCGTGGGAGCCTGACCATGGACGCCGCCATCCTGTCGCGCCTGCAGTTTGCCTTCACCATCGGCTATCACATCCTCTGGCCGACGCTGACCATCGGCCTGTCCGCCTTCGTCACTTGGCTCAGTGTGCTGTGGTGGTGGACCGGAAAGCCCGTCTACCGCGACCTGATGCGGTTTTGGATGCGGGTGTTCGCGCTCGGCTTCGGCATGGGCGTCATCACCGGCGTGGTGATGAGCTACGAGATCGGCACCAACTGGGCCGGCTTCTCCAAGGCCGTCAGCAACGTGCTCGGCCCGCTGTTCATGTATGAGGCGCTGACGGCGTTCTTCCTCGAATCCGGCTTCATCGGCATCATGCTGTTCGCCGAAGGCCGCGTCTCGCGCGGCCTGCACCTGTTCTCCTGCGTCATGGTCACGCTCGGGTCGCTGCTCAGCGCATCGTGGATCCTCGCGGCCAATTCGTGGATGCAGACACCCGCCGGCGCCGTTGCCGACGCGAACGGCATCTTCCACGTGGTGAGCTGGTGGGACGTGGTGTTCAACCCGTCCTTCCCGTTCCGCTTCATGCACATGGTCTGCGCGAGCTTCCTGACCGGAGCGTTCGTGGTCGCCGGCATCTCGGCATTCCAATTGCTGCGGCGGCGCTTCGTCGACTCCTCCCGCGTGGGTCTTTCGATGGCGATGTGGGCCGCGATCCTGCTGGCGCCGCTGCAAATCGTGCTCGGCGACATGCATGGCCTCAACACCAGGCAGCATCAGCCGGCCAAGCTCGCCGCCATGGAAGGCTTGTGGGACACGCAGCGCAACGTGCCGGCGGCGATCTTCGCCTGGCCGGACATGACCGCTGAGAAGAACCTCTACGAGATCAGCATTCCGCATCTCGCGAGCCTTTATCTCACCCACACCTGGGACGGTGAGGTGCAAGGCCTCAAGGCCACGCCGCCGCAGGACCGTCCTTACGTGCCGATCGTGTTCTTCGCCTTCCGCATCATGGTCGGCGTCGGCATGGTGCTGCTCGGCCTCGCCGTGACCGGTGTGGTGCTGCGCTGGAAAGGCCGGCTCTACGACACACGCTGGTTCCACACCGCCGCGGTGCTTGCGACGCCGCTTGGCTTCATCGGCGTGCTCGCCGGCTGGACCGTGACCGAGACCGGCCGCCAGCCTTATGTCGTCTATGGCCTGCTGCGAACCGCCGACGCGGCCTCGCCGGTCGCAGCCGGCGCGATCACGGCCTCGCTCGCAGGCTTTGTGATCATCTACGCGCTGCTGTTTCTCGGCTTCCTCTGGTTCGCGCTTCGCATGGTGCTGAAAGGCCCGCCCGCGAGCCGGCCGGAAGTCCTGCCTCCGTCATCGAAGCCCGCGCCGGCCGGCGCCTCCACCTTCCCCGTTCCTGCGGAGTAACACCATGGACCTGCCGCTCATTTTCGCACTGCTTGCCGCCCTCGGCGTCGCCATCTATGTCATCGCGGACGGCTTCGATCTCGGCGTCGGCATCCTGTTCCTGTTCGCGCCCCGCGACGTCGACCGCGACCTGATGATGGCCAGCATCGAGCCGGTGTGGGACGGCAACGAGACCTGGCTGGTGTTCGGCGGAACGCTGCTGTTCGCGGCGTTCCCGGCCGGCTACTACATGCTGCTGCCGGCTTTCTATCTGCCGATCATCCTGATGCTGTTTGCGCTGGTGTTTCGCGGCATCGCCTTCTCGTTCCGCGCCCAGGCCGGACGCTCCCGCAAGATCTGGGACATCGCGTTCGCCGGCGGCTCCGTCGTCGCGGCCTTTGCGCAAGGCCTCGTGCTGGGCGGCTTCATCAACGGCATCGACGTGCAGAACGGCATGTTCTCCGGCGGCCCGTTCAGTTTCCTGAGCGTTCTCGGCGTGCTCTGCGGGCTCGGGCTGATCGGCGGCTATGCGCTGATGGGCGCCGGCTGGCTGATCTGGAAGGTCGATGGTCCGACGCAGGTCTTCGCCCGTGAGATCGGCCATGCCGCGCTGATCATGACCACGATGATGATGGCGGTGGTGAGCTTCTGGACCGCCTTCAGCGATCCGCAGGTCGCGGCACGCTGGTTCTCCTGGCCGAATATCGTCTGGCTCGCACCGGCACCACTGCTCACCGCCGTGGTGCTCGCGGCGACGTGGCATGCGCTCTGGGGCCGCAGCGATGCACGGGTGTTCCTGCTGTCGATCGCGACGTTTCTGCTGGGCTTCTTCGGCCTGGCCGTAAGCCTGTGGCCCTACATCGTGCCGCGGCACGTCACGATCTGGGACGGCGCAGCCGATCCGCAAGCGCTGTGGTTCTCAGGCGCCGGCCTGATCGTCATCCTGCCGATCGTGATCGCCTATCAGCTCCACGCCTACTGGGTGTTTCGCGGCAAGACCGTGCTGGAGCAGGATGCGGATGAGCGGGACCGCACGCCGCACATCTGGGCGCGGCACACCTCCGTCCATCACAAAGGCCTGCACCTGCACTAGGGGCGCGTATTCATAATTTGTCATGTCCGCTCCGCCTCGTGCGCGCAGCAAACCTTCGCCTGGATCGCCGACGATCCACACAAGGCTACGGGACCCGCACGCCCTTCAAGCCAGCTTCGGTAATGGCCTTCTGTACGGTTCCGTCGGACCGCACTCGGTTCACGAACTCGTCGACGGTGGAGAGCGCCTCAGCCGCCCGCTTGCGCACTCCGATCGCCATTTGCACGACATTGAAGCGTCCGGGCAGCACGCGTGCGCCGGGTAATGCGTCCGCGATACGATGCGCGAGGTGCAGGTTCTCGCCGTAAACGTCGGCCTTTCCCGTCGCCAGTGCTTCGCGCGCCGGCTCGAAGCCACCGGGCACGGGAACGATCTCTGCGTTCTTAATGAGACGACGCAGAACAGTATGGGGTGCACTGCCTTCGGCGACAGCGATCTTCACACCGGGACGATCAACTTCCTCAGCGGTGGTCGGTATCGCGCCGGGGCGTGCAACATAGCCGTTGTCGACCTCCATGAATGTGACGCTAAAGGCGAGATGATCTGCGCGCGAGGGGTCGCGCGCAGCAAGCCCGATGTCCCAGTCATTGGTCGCCAAGCTTTCGTTGTAGCGGGCAGGATTGTCGTAAGGCTTGAACTCGACTGGAACGCCGAGATGCGCAGCCAGCGCACGGGCGACGGCGACGGAAACACCGCCAAGCGTGCCGTCGGGGAGTCGCGTCACGAGAACAGGATTGGAGGCGATCAGAGCGGCGCGCAGTTTTCCGGTGGGAGACAATGTATCGGTCGCTGATGGGGTTTGCGCCCGGACTCTGGCGTGCGTCCAGATTGTGGCCAATGCGGTGAACGCGATCGCGGCTGCGTCTCTCCGTGTCCACATGGCATACCCCTTCCGACGTCGCGGCATCGACAACCTTATATTATCACATCGTCGGCGAGCGGACATCGGCTTGTCGGAGAATTCGGCGCCAAGCGATTTGGCTGCCTTGAGGTTGATCACGAACTCGAATTTGACCGACTGCATCACAGGCAAATCGGCCGGCTTTGTTCATTTGAGAATGCGCCCCGCCTAGGCGCCGACTTTGGCGATACGTGTCGCTGGGATCGACACCATAATTCACAAGCCCGCCACTCAAGCAAACACACTCCAACGAAATAAAAGCACCGCATCGCTGGTCCGCGACACGGTGCGAATTTGGCCAGTTCTTGAGCGATCACCGGGGCAGAATGGCCGGCCGATCCTCCGGCCACTTTGCGATCGTGGCCTCTGCAACGTTCAAATGCTGGGCGACCAGCGCCGGCGGCGTGTGCGTCAGCCAGTCGGAGAGCGAGATCTCCTCGTAGCGCGGCGCACGGAACACGGCGAAGAACTGCAGGTCGGTGTCGCCGATGTTCTTTATATAATGGCCATAGTTGCGCTTGACGTAGCCGATGTCGCCTGCGCCGAACTCGAACGTCGACGCATTGGGCCCGGTGTTGAAGATCGTCATTCGCGCCCTGCCCTTGATGTAGTACTGCCACTCGTCAGCGTTCGGATGCCAATGCAGCTCGCGCAGCTCACCCGGCGGGACCGTGATCAGGGCCGCGGCGACTGTGGTCGACACCTTGAAGTTCTCGCTGTCGGCTATGCGAACCGAGCCGCGCCGGTTCTGGCGAAACGGCGCCAACGTGCCGAGCGAGAACGTGAACGGATAGGGCGACGCGCTGACGTTCTTCGTCACCGCCGCCTGGTCGGAGGTGAGGCTGCCCGGCAGCTGCCCCTGGAAGATCCAGAGATTGTTCAGCGGGACTTTGGCGAAGATGTCGGCCGGCACGCCGAAATTCTCCGCCAGGATGTCCGGCGGCGTGTGCGCGAACCAGTCCGTCAATAGAAGCGTGTTGAACTCGCTGGCCATGCCGTCGTCGAAACAGAGGACAAACTCGCTCCCGTCCTCGCCGGTGCCTTGCAGCGAATGCGGATAGCCCGGCGGGAAATACCAGATGTCGCCGGCCTTGACGTCCGCGACGTAAGGACGGCCCTGCGGATCGAGCACGGTGATGCGGCAGTTGCCGTAGGTCACGTAGGCCCATTCGGCGGCCTGGTGCCAATGCATCTCGCGGATGCCGCCCGCGGCAAGCCTCATATTGACGCCGGCGAACGTCTCGGAGATCGCGAAATCGGCCTGCGTGACCTCACGGGCCCAGCCGCCGTTCTGGATGCGCCGATGCGCGGTGTTGAACGACGCCCAGCTCATCGGAATCTTGCCGACGTCGGTCGCCGGCGGCGATCCCAGCACCGGAAACTGGTTCGCCAGCGCCTTGGTCTGCGGACCCGGGTCCGTCACGCTAGCCGGATTTCTGGCGTTGACCGCGCCCTGCGGCGGCGCGTCCGGATTGCCGAACGTCGCAGCACCGGCCGGCGTTGTCGTCAGGACCGCGGCGCCGAGAGCCGTCGTCGCGATCATGTCCCGTCTCGATAAAGTCATGTGCCGCTCCTCTTATCCGCGGGGAAAAATCCAGCCTCAACTATCGGGAGCGCACCGCCCGCCTGCTTGTTCGGAATTGTCTCCATTGACGGATGTTTGCGGCAATGACGAAGCCGCAGCCGAACGTCGGCGTCTCATCAAGGAAATAGCACCGCGATGGCGATCGCCATCGTCACGATGCTGAACACCGTGCTGGCGGCCACCATCGATCCAATCGCCGCAGCGTCCATGCGATAGCTCACCGCGAACAAGATGCCGAAGAAGCCGGACGGCCCGGCGGCCAGCAGAATGGCGATCCTGGCAGCATCGTTCGGCATCGGCAGGGCAAGGACGACCGCAGCGGTGAGAAGCGGCCGGACGATGTCGGCCGTGAGTGTCGCGCGTACGATCCTCCAGTCGAGGCGAAAGGCCTGAGAGGACAGGATGAGACCGGTCAGAAACAGCGCCACGCCGGGCGCGGCCTGCCCGATCAGATGCAGACAGGCGTCGATGACGGGGCTGGTTGGCATCCCGCCGAGCGAGAACACGATGCCGAGTGCGGGCGCAAGAACGACCGGCTTGGTGAACGCATGCCAGACCGCGTTGAATATCCGTGCCAAAGGTTTTCGCTCGACGCCGCCTTTGCCGGCGGCGTCCATTTCAACAATGATGAGCGTCAGCGAGCCGACAATGATCGAGCCGGTTGCCAGCGCGATTGCGACGGGAACCACCCCGCCCGGTCCGAGCACTTCGGACATGATCGGCAGGACGACTCCAGCGAGATTCGGGAAAGCAACCGTCAGCGCCTGGATTGCGGCGTTGGCCCGGCCTTCGTTGAACAGGCGGGTCGCAGCAAAGTACCAGGCGAGGTGCAGCACGAGCACGACCCCGCCGAAGATCGCGAACAATGGCGCCTGCGCCAGCAATTCGCCGCGCGGCGCGGACGCGGTCGCAGCGAACAGCGATGCCGGCAGGGCGAAATTCATGACCAGCGCGTTGAATCCGTCGACATGCAGGTTGTCGACGATGCGCAGCCGCCCGGCGCCGAAGCCGACAGCGAGGACGAAAAAGACCGGAGCCAGCGCCAGGAGGATCGCGTGCGTCATCGGCTTTGCGCCTTGTCATGCACCGCGGCGCGGTCTGCCCGCTTAGATATTCTCGAGTTGAAGCAGCTTGGCTGTCTGGCTGCGGATATTGCGGCACGCCGCCGCGTCCTGTTTCAGATCGATGCCGTAGGTCGGGATGAGCGTCTTCAAGCGGCCGAGCCAACGTCCGGGCACCAGCTCGTCGCGGAAGCATTTCTCCAGCACCTCGATCGCGATAAAGGCCGCAGTCGATGCGCCTGGCGAAGCGCCGAGCAGGCAGACCAGCGACTTGTCGGCGCTCGCGACCAGCTCGGTGCCGAATTCGAGCACACCGGTGTGTTTCGGGTCGGGCTTGATGATCTGCACACGCTGGTCCGCGACCGCTTCGCGCCACTGCTCCCGCTCGGCCCGCGGGAAGAACGCTTGCAGCATCGCGAACTGATGCGCCGAGGTCTGCAGCACCTGGCCGATCAGATATTCGCTAAGCTGCCAATCGTCGCGCGCGACCGCCAGCATCGGCAGCACATTGCCGGGCTCGATCGAACGAAACAGGTCGAGATAGGAGCCGTGCTTCAGGAATTTGCTGGAAAAGCCCGCATAGGGACCGAACAGCAGCGAACGTTTACCATCGATGATGCGCGTGTCGAGATGCGGCACGGACATCGGCGGCGAGCCGTGCGCAGCCTTGCCATAGACCTTGGCGTGATGGCGCGCGCTCACCTCGTCGACATCGCAGCGCAGCCAGATGCCGCTCACCGGGAAGCCGCCGTAGCCATGGCCTTCCAGAATTTCCGACTTCTGCAGGAGCTCCAACGCGCCACCGCCCGCGCCGACGAACACGAAGCGCGCCGAAACGGTGCGCGTGTCGCCGCCACGGTCCTTCACGGTCACCTGCCAGCGGCCGTCGCCCGAGCGCGTGAGACCCGTGACTTGATGCTTGTAGTGAACGGAGAATCCCGGCTGTGCGCTGAGCTGCGCGACCAGCAGATGGGTGAGAGCGCCGTAGTCGACGTCGGCGCCGGTGATGATGCGCGTCGCGGCGATCGGCTGGCCCTTGTCGCGGCCCTCGATGATCAGCGGCGCCCATTTAGCGATCTGGGCATGGTCCTCGCTGTATTCCATGCCGTGATAGCAATGGTGCGCGGACATCTCCTTGTAGCGCTGGCGCAGGAAGGCGACGTTCTCGTCGCCCCACACGAAGCTCATATGCGGACACGGATGCAGGAAGGCGCGCGGATCGGGAATCTTGCCTTTGCTGACGAGGTACGCCCACAGTTGCCGCGACAGGTCGAACTCGGTGTTGACCTCGAGCGCTTTGGAGATGTCGACACTGCCGTCCGGCCGCTGCGGCGTGTAGTTGAGCTCGCAATTGGCGGCATGGCCTGTGCCGGCATTGTTCCAGGCCTGGGAGCTTTCCTGCCCGCAGTCATTGAGCCTCTCGAACATGACCACGTTGAAGGACGGCTCCAGCTCCTTCAGCACGGTGCCGAGCGTGGCGCTCATGATGCCTGCGCCGATGAGAACGACATCCGGCTTTTCCGAGGGGGCGGTGCTCATGCTTCCTGCTCCTTTTTCGCTGGCTTGAATCGAAGGTCGGTGCCCTCCCGGTAGACCACGTAGGCGCGGCGCCACGGCTCGTCGCCGACCAGCCGCCACTTGTGGCCGGAGCCGCTGTTATCCTGCGCGAGCAGGATGTCGCCCGGGCGGATGATGAAGGTCGCCCCCGATTTGGTCTCGAACTCGAGCGTGCCGGAGAGCGTGATGACGAAGCGCGGCACCGGATCCCGATGCCATTCGTAGGAGCCGCCCGAGCGGGTTTCCTGAAACGACACTTCGACGGCCGGCACGGCCTTGCCGACGAAGTCGCCGCGCATTCCCTCGGCGAGGTCGATCGAGCCTTCCTCGAACAGCGAGTTGCCGTCCTCGCCGGTCCACATGCGGACACAACGTATCATCGCAAGTCTCCTGTCGCTTCGATGGTCTGAGGCGTGGTGGCCGTGAACGGCAGAGCGAGCGCCAGGCACAGGCCGATGGCGATCGCAGCGGTCACGACAATGGCGGTGACGGCGAGCCCGAGCGTCTCGCCGATCAGCGCGGGCGATGCACCGGCGCCAGCCTGCATGATGGCGAGCCCGCCGACACCGGCCCGGAACGCGTAGGAACCCGGGATCATGGCCACGACGCCGGGAAACGCGAAGGTGACGGGCGACACGCGGAAACGGCTGGCGATAAGACGGGCAACGAACGTCGCGGCGAAAGCACCGACCAGCGAGCCGACCGCGAGGTCGAGCCCGAGATGCTCGAGCGCGGTGCGCAAGCCATGCCCGGCCATGGCGCAGACCACGCAAGCCCAGGCCGCGCGCACCGGCACATTGAACAGCAGCGCGTAGCCTGCGCCGGCGAGCGCTGAGAACAGGAAATCCTCGGCCACGGGAAGCAAAGGCAGCATGCCGCCGACCGGCAGCGTGTCGCCGGCGACATACGCGGCCAGGAACAGCCCAAACGCGATCGACAGGACGGTGACCGTACCCAATGTCAGGCGCGCGAGGCCGGTGCCGACGTGGCTGCCCAGCGTGTCGCGCACGCCGTTGAGCAGCGGCACGCCCGGCACCAGGATCATGCCGGCCGCGACGAGGCACAGCGTCGGCGAGGCATCAGGGAACGTTTTCATGGCCAGCGCGCCGACCAGGCCGCCGACGAATGCGGCTATGCCCGCACCTGCGATCGGATTGGTGGAGGATGTCCCGAGCCGCTGGCGGACCAGCTGTGTGGCGATCCCGACCAGCACGGATACGCCGACGACGGACCACACGGCGCCGAACAAGCGCGCAAGCGCCGCGGCCGTGACGCCCATGCCGAGCACGACGAGCCAGCCCGGATAGCGGCTTCCGCCGAGCTCGACCTTGTCGAGCTGACGGTCGACGACCGCAATGTCTGTCGCCGCATCCTGCCGGCCGATGCGGTCGAGCGCAGCGAGTGCGCCCATATTCACCGCTGCGCCTGAGATCGTTGGTCCGAGCTTGGTGCGGAAGCCCCGCTCATTCTCGATCGTGAGCAGCAGGCCTTCGGAGCCGACCAGCAGATGTGCGTGGTAGCCGAGCCGCTTCGCAAACGCCGTGACGGCCTCCTGCACGTGCGCCGTATCGGCGCCGTTCGCCAGCATCAGCCGGCCGAGCCGCAGCGTGACATGCGCCACGTCGCCGACCGATGGGCAATCCGCCGGCATCAGGCACCCGCGAGTCCATTGCCGATCATATCGATCGGCCTCACCGTCTTGTCGAACAACACCTCGTCCACCTTGCCGGATGCGAGCGCGGCCTGCTTCAGCGTCAGCCCCTCGGCAATCGCCGTTTCGGCGATGTGCGCCGCGTTCTGATAGCCGATGACCGGCGACAGGGACGTCACCAGCATGACGCTACCGTCGACATATTGCTGGATCTTGCCGCGGTTGAGCTCGGTGCCTTCGACGGAATATTCGCGGAACTTCTCGCAGCCGTCGGCGAGAATGCGCGCCGAATGCAGGAAGTTGTTGATGATGACCGGCCGCATCGCATTGAGCTCGAAATTGCCCTGGCTGCCGGCGAAGGCGACGGCGTTGTCGTTGCCCATCACCTGGATGCAGATCATCACCATCGCCTCGCATTGCGTGGGATTGACCTTGCCGGGCATGATCGACGAGCCCGGCTCATTGCTGGGCAGCAGCAGCTCGCCGAGCCCGCAGCGCGGTCCTGAGGCAAGCCAGCGCATGTCGTTGGCGATCTTCATCAGCGCCACGGCGAGATTGCGCAACGCCGCATGCGCCCGGACCATCGCATCGAGCGAGCCTTGCGCGGTGAACTTGTTGGGCGCCGTGACGAAAGGCTTGCCGGTCAGCTCCGCGATCTTGGCGGCGACGTCCTTGGCGAAGCCTTTCGGCGCGTTGAGTCCGGTGCCGACCGCCGTGCCGCCGACCGCGAGCTCATACAGTCCTGAGCGGCTCGCCTCGATGTCCGCGATGGCATCGCGAATCTGGCCGGCCCAGCCATGCCATTCCTGGCCGACCGTCAGCGGCACTGCATCTTCGAGATGTGTGCGGCCGATCTTGACGACGTCCATCCAGCCGTCGGCCTTGCTCTCGATGGTCCGGGCGAGCTTCGTCACCTGCGGCACAAGCTGCGTATCGATCGTATCCACCGCGGCGATATGCATCGCGGTCGGGAAAGTGTCGTTCGACGACTGACCCATGTTGACGTCGTCGTTGGGACCGATCGGCTTCTGCGAGCCGAGCGTCCCGCCGAGGAGCTGGATGGCGCGGTTGGAGATCACCTCGTTGACGTTCATGTTGCTCTGGGTGCCGGAGCCGGTCTGCCAGACGAACAGCGGGTAATGCGCGTCGAGCGCGCCGCGGATGGTCTCGTCGGCGGCACGCACGATCGCGTCCTTCTTCCATTCCGGAAGGCGGCCGGCCGCATGGTTCACCAGCGCGCAGGCTTTCTTGACGGTGCCATAGGCGTGATAGACCGCCTTGGGCATGCGGTCGTCGCCGATCGAGAAATGCTGCAGCGAACGCTCCGTCTGCGCGCCCCAGTAGCGATCCGCGGGCACTTCGACATCGCCCATGCTGTCGAATTCCCTGCGCATGCCTTTGGCGCTGAGACCGATCGGCACGTCTTTCAATGTCGGCAAGTCCTTCGTCGACAAGTCCTGCAATGTTGGAGAGCTGGAAGCGGCGCTCATGCTGGTTCTCCTGAAGTCCACAGACCGGATGACAACGTTTCAGCCGCGCGCTTACTTCTGCGCGCGTGCGGCGTAGGCCTCCGCGTTGCGGGCGGCGTCGGCGATCACGGCAGCCACCTCTTTCGGATGCGACATGTACACGGAGTGGCTTGCGCCCTTGATCTCGGTCGTGTGGCTTTTGGCGCGGGCGTAGTACCAACGCTCGAGATCGGGATTGATGATCTTGTCGCCGCCGGCGACAACACCCCAGCTCGGCTTGGTCTTCCAGGCGGCCGCGGTGAGCGGCGTGGAGAACACTTGGGCCGCAGCCATCACCTGCGAGCGCGCGACGAATTCCGCCTGCTTGCGCGGCAGATCGGGTGCGAACAGCTTCGGAAACTCTTCCGGGTCGAGATAAGTGAAGCCGTCCGGCGTCTTGCGGATCACGCCCTCGGTCTTGCCCAAGATGCTCGGTGTCTTCTTACCGAGCGCGGCCTCGTCTTCGCCCACGTCAGGCGCGTGCGCGGCCACGTAAACGAGGGCCGCGACCTTGGGATGAACGCCGGCTTCGGTGATGACCGAGCCGCCATAGCTGTGGCCGACGAGAAGCGTCGGCCCACTCTGCAGATCGAGAACCCGTTTCGTCGCCGCAACGTCGTCGGCGAAGGAGGTTTCCGGCTCCTGCACCATGGTCACATTGAAGCCCTCCTTGGTGAGGATCTCGTAGATCGGCTTCCAGCCCGAGCCGTCCACCCACGCGCCGTGCACCAGCACGATGTTCTTGAGCGGCTCGGCGCTCGCAGGCATTGCCATCGAGGCAAGGGAAAGAGCGACCGCGACACCCAAGCAGGCTTTGACGTGATTCATGTTCATGGCTCCTGGCTGACGATGGCGGATATCTGCGCATCGCCGTGCCAGGAATCTTTCGCCAAAAATGCTTGTTTTGATCGGGATTGCCGTAAAGACGTTTGGTGATCTGATCAGCAAGCAGAGGACATCCGAGCTGCGGGGCTTCGGTGATGTCGCGCATGTGCGCGTGAATCAGATTCACATGTCAAACAGCGTAGCTTGTTAGGCGAGTTTCATCGGCGTCTGAGGACTCGATTTCAGCCTTTGCCCGATAAGAAATGACTCGAAAATTGCATCCTATTGAATCCACGCGATTTTTTGAATCCACGCAGATTTCCTGTCTCGATTCAATCGAGACGCCCCCTCAAAGAGCGCCATAGCCGCAGTCGACCGGCAGAACGATTCCGGTGATCGCCGCCGCTTCGGCCGAACACAAGAACGCAGCAGCGTGAGCCACTTCGTCTGGGTCAACCAATCGTCCGAGTGGGGCGGCCTTGCTGACAGCATCTCCTCCTCCCTGACGCTGGCGCAACTCAACTCCGGCTCCTTTCATAGGGATCGCCATAAAGCCGGGAGCGATTGCATTCACCCTGATGCCGCGCGGGCCATAAGCAATTGCGAAAGCGCGCGTTAACGATTCCACCCCGGCCTTGCTCGCCTGATACGCATAGGCATGCTTGGCTCGGCCCATGAATGCGGTCACGCTGCTGATCAGCACAATCGACGATCCGCTCACGAGGTTGTTTGCCGCCAGCTCGCACAGATAAGCAACACCACCGAGATTGATATCGAGAACCTTCTTCACCAACGCGAGGTCGGATCCGCCTGCGGGCGTTTCAAGCAAAATGCCATGCGCCGTAACCAAACATGTGACATTGCCGAGCGCAGCGGCGTACTCGTACAGACCCGCGATACGTGCCGGATCCGTGACATCGCATTCAAAGAAGCTCTGTCCCGCAGGCACCTGTTTGGCGTCGAGATCTGCCGCCACGACATGCATGCCCCGCGACTGAAGCTTGGCGCCAATCGCCATACCTATCGCACCGGTACCGCCTGTCACAATTGCAACATCAGCCATGTCGAATTTCTCTTTTCAAGACGATCGCATCCCGCATTGCCGCGCTCTGACGCGTCAAGCCTCCGTATGCGCTTCCGCTTTCTGTCCGCCGAATATCAGACCGCCGCGCGCGTCCCGAGCGAGTTCCGCTCGAAATGCTTCGATCGTTCCTGGCCAATGCGTGAAGACGCCACCATCGCCACCGGCTCGGTACCATGACGAGCAGTTGCCCAGCACCAGGACACTGCTGTTGGCGCGACGCTGTATGCCGGCATTGAATGTGTCATGGAGATCGGCCGACACCTCGACCGTCGTCGCTCCCTGGCGCGTAACAGACGCAATCGCATCGACGATCAGCTCTGCCTGCCCTTCGATGAAATCCGTCGCGGATGCGCCGCCGACATTCGGCCCATTGATGAGGAACAGATTGGGGAATCCCTTCACGAGCGTCCCGAAATAGGCCTCCGGGAGCTGGCTCCAGAGTTCTGCCAGCGACCGGCCGTTCCGCCCAACGATTTCGAGCCGGCCCATCATATTCACGGGATCGAATCCAGTCGCCCAGATGATCGTATCGACCGGCCACGCGTCTCCGTTGGCATCGACGACGGCGTTCCGCTCGACTCTCGAAATGCCTTGGCCGACAGCCATCACGTTCGAGCATGTCAGCGCGGGGTAATAGTCGTTGCTGAACAGCGGCCGCTTGCAGCCGAAGCGGTAATTTGGCGTGAGAATTTCCCGCAGTCTCCCATCCTTCACCTGAGTGTCGAAAGACGCGCGCCACTCCGCTTCCTGCTCGGCGATGAGCTTATCGTTCATCGGGAAACGGGCTTCCGCAATCTTCTCGAAACGGCGGAACCATTGCTCGCGCCGTTCGCGCTGGCGCTCGGCGAAACCAGGACTTTCGCGAGCCACCCTGCCGAAAAACAGATCGGGCCGAGGCAACACATAAGACGGCGTCCGGACGAAGACGTACGCCTTCTCGGCATGCCGTGCAGCGTAAGGAACGACCTGGATTGACGTCGCACCGCCACCAACAACCGCCACCGACTTGCCCTCGAGCCGGACATTGTCGTTCCAGTCGGTCGTATGGAGCTGTTCGCCTTGGAAGAGCTCCTTTCCAGAAACATTGGGGATTGACGGACGCGACAGCAATCCGCCCGCCCATACGACATGGCGGCTCGCCCAACGACGCGAGTCGCTGGCCTCAAGCAGCCAGGTCGAGTTGCTTTCATTCCAGACCGTTCGCGCGATTTCGGTCCGTGTCTCGATCAGCGACAGCAGATCGAACTCACGCGCGAAGTCGTTGAGATAGTCCCAGATCTCGCTTCCCGGCGCGAAATTCGTCGACCATTTGTCGCCCGGGAAGAAGCTAATGCCGTAGAGGTCGATCGGCGTATCGCAGGCGACGTTCGGATAACGGTTTGCCCGCCAAACGCCGCCCAATTTTTCCGCACGTTCGAAAATGGCGATGCGGCTGATGCCGGCTTGCTTCAGCTTTGCCGCGGCGATCAGACCACCAAGCCCGGCGCCGATGATCGCAACATCCAGCACCTGCCGACCGTCAGCTCTGCGGCTATCGCTCATTCCATCCTCCCAATCGCAAGTGGTCGCGGACCTTCCGGCGATTGTCGGAGCACAGACCCAAAGCACGCAAATTTATTTCCATGTTTTGGAATATCACACGAGCGAATAGTCGTAGCGGTACGCACAGCTTGCCCGCACCGGCCACTGGCGATGCTTGGCTTCGGATCGGAGGGACGTGACGGCGTTGGCGTTATTGACACGACGAAGGCCGCATCTCCGGCCGTCTTCCCCGGATCATGTCTGCCGCCTTTTCCGCGATCATGATGACGCCGGCATTGATGTTGCCGCCGATCATGCTCGGAATAACCGACGCATCGACCACGCGAAGGCGCTCCGCTCCGAATACCCGCAATTCGCCGTCGACCACGGCATTATCGGGCCCGGTACCCATGGCGCAGGTGCCGAGCGGATGATGCGTGGTCAGCGCATGCCCTCGGATGAAGCGGTCCAGGTCGGCATCGCTGTCCGAACAAGCGGGCCCGGGCACTGCCTCGCGCCCCATGAAATCGTCCAAGGCTCCCTCATTGGCGATCGCGCGCGCCATCCGGATGCCTTCGCGCAGAGTTTTCAGTTCGTGGTCGTGCTGCAGGAAGTTCTGATGGATGCGCGGCTGTTGCATTGGATCGACCGACGCCAGAGACACGGTCCCGGCGCTGCGGGGCCTGAGCAGCACGACGCGCAATCCGAATCCATCCTGAAAACCACCAAGCGCCGGATGGACGTACGGCTTTGCAGAAAGAGGTGCGGCATTGAGCAGAAGCTGGATATCCGGCGCCGGGCCGTCCGCAAGTGACGAACGCAGGAAGCCGATAAAGCCGCAGGGCACGTCGCTGGCAATGCCGGTGCCGAAAACAGCCGCCTGCAACATACCGAGGCCGATCTTGTCGTAGCGCAACGCCGCATGGAAAGGGCCGGGCCTCTTTCGCTCGAACTGCAGAACCGGCGAAATATGGTCGCGAAGTCCCTTGCCGACACGAGGAAGATCAATCCGAGGCGCGATGCCGAAGCGCCGGATGTGTGCGGCATCGCCGATTCCAGACAGCATCAGCAGATGCGGCGAAAGCGCGACACCGGCGCTGAGGATGACTTCACGACGGGCCCGAACGATGTGATGTTTGCCACGACGGACAAACTCAACGCCCTTTGCGGTCGTCCCCTCCATGAGAATGCGGGTCGCATGGCTGCGCGTCAGCAGGTCGAGGTTGCGCCGCGCGAGCGCGGGGCGGAGATAGGCCACAGCCGCGCTGCACCGTCTGCCGTCGTGGATCGTAGACTGGATACGGGCAATGCCCTCTTGCTCCGCCCCATTATAATCCGGATTGAACCGATATCCTGCGTCAACACCGGCAGCAATGACCGCCTCGACAAGCGGATCCCGATATCGGAAGGACCTGGTTCGCAGCGGCCCCTCGCCGCCGCGATAGTCACTTGCACCACCTTCCCACGTTTCCTGTCTGCGGAAGTACGGGAGCACGTCGCTGTAAGACCACCCGTCGAGGCCGAGCGCCTGCCACCGATCGTAGTCGCTGCGGTGCCCCCGGACGTAGGCCATGGCATTGATGGACGAGCAGCCGCCGACGACTTTGCCGCGCGCAAACTCGACGGTTCGGCCCAACAAGTTCTGCTCCGGCTCTGTCCGAAATCGCCAGTCGTACAGCTTTTGCGTATAGAGCATCCCCCATCCGAGCGGGATGTGAATGAGCGGATCCCAATCCCAGCCGCCGGCTTCCAGCACGGTGACCTCGATGTTCGGATCCTCGGACAAGCGCGCGGCGAGCACGCATCCGGCGGATCCCGCGCCGACCACGACATAGTCGGTCTCGACAACCGATGCGGCCATTTTCGATGCCGCTTAGACCACCGGATCGGTCGGATGCCGCGTCGTTCCGCATTCGATTTGCCGAAGCAACTCGTGGCCATCGAGGTATGCGGCCTCCCCCTTGATCAGATCATTCTCGAAGTACACCCACACGGTCATCGGCAGACACAATGGTCTGCCGAACGCCTGCACACCGAAAAACACGCCCGACGGAGCGCCGGAGAAGTAGCCGTTTCCGACGACGATTTCGTCGGATACCACCCAGCGATGCGGAAAGAAGCCCTGGCCTTGAAAGGTCGTAAGGCGCTCGCGGTAGAATTCGCGCACGTGATCGAAGCCACGGACATCCAGCCCTGTCGCATGCATGACCTGAAACGGCTCGTTCCGTGTCATCGTTGCCATGGTGCTGTCCAGGTCCCCCGACCACTCCGCACTGGTATGCGCGACCAACAGCTGCCAATTACGTTCGGCTTTCGCACCTCCAGCCATGATGATCCTTTCGGAATAATCGAATCGTGCCGCGCGCTCGGCCACGTCCGCCACGCCAACACTCAATCCACTCATCCGACGTTTCTCCCTCATTGCTGCGGGCGGCATTGGGTACGGTTCCGATCGACCCGTTCAAGTTTGCGACCCTGTTCACTCCGTTGCAAATTGATGTTCATGTTCCATAGTATTTCGCAGGTGAATATCGAGGGCTTTTAGATGCGCAACATCAACATGCTCGACCTCAACCTTCTGCGCGTATTCGAGGCCTTGATGCGCGAACAGAATGTTTCGCTGGCGGCCGACCGGCTTAATCTGACTCAGCCGGCCGTATCGAATGCGCTCAACCGATTGCGCGCGGTGCTCGACGACAAGCTGTTCGTGCGAACAAGACACGGAATGGAGCCGACGCCGGTTGCGCTCGCCCTGTACGCACCGATCGAACAAGGGCTTGCCTCCATACGAGCCGCGCTCTCGGAAGGCGTTTCGTTCGATCCGAAGACGTCTGATCGCCACTTCACCATCATCACAACCGATGTGGGCGAACTCACCTATGGGGCGCAGCTTCTCCGACAATTGTCTCGCGAAGCCCCGAAGATCGATCTACGGATCATGGAAGCATCACGGGAAGAATACGAGAAGCTGCTTGACAGCGGTCAGGCCGACTTTGCCGTCGGGCGTTTCAAGATCAGCGACTCGTTCCGATGCGAACTGATCGGAAGCTGCATTTACGTGGCGGTGATGTGCTCGAAATATGCCAGGAAAATCGGAGTTTCCGAGGGCCGCGTCTTTCCGTTCGACGTGTTCTTGAAGGCCGCGCATGTCGATGTCGTGCCCAGGGGAGCGACCGAGAATCCCATTTCTCCGGCGCTCGGCGCCCATGCTTCGTCGCGGCGCGTGGCTCTGACGATACCGCACACGGCCGTTCTGTCCGCCATGATTCCCGGAACGCCGCTCGTTGCAACGCTGCCGCAACCCGCCGTCCCCAGTCTGTGCAGGACCGGTGCGCTGACCTGGGCCACCCTGCCTTTTGAAACCGAAGTCACGCAAGTGTCGATGGGTTGGCACAAGCGCCAGGATGGCGATAAAGGCCACATCTGGATGCGCGAAAAGTTGCGATCCTTGCGTCTGGATTTCATGCACGGGTATTCGTGAGTTGCTTCGGCAGCAGCGCCGCGAACGGATCGCGGCGCCGTCAACGCAGCCGGTTGTACGCCGTTTCACGAAGAGTGAGCACGGTCAAAGACGTGAACACGGCGACCGCGACAACATAGTAGGCTGGCGCGATTGACGACCCGATGTTGTCGATCAACAGCGTCGAGATGAACGGCGCAAATCCGCCGAACACGGTCACCGCAATCGCGGATGATATTCCGACCCATGTCGCACGCTGTGAAGTCGAGAAAAGCTCGGAGATGATCGCCGGCCCGACGCCCGCAATCATGGCGGTCATGATCGACAGGCAGACCTGGATCAGGACAACGGTTCCGAATCCCGGAGCGCTGACGATCACGTTGTACAAGGGAATCGGCAGCAGCACGAAGGCGAGCGTTCCCAGTCCGAATATCGGACGGCGGCCAATTCGGTCAGAAATCGCGCCGAAGACCGGAATGAGCAGCACCGCGACCGATGTGCCGATCGATGTCGACCACAACGCCTGTTGAGAGGTGAGACCGCCGTACCGCTGCGTATAAGTGGTCATGTAGACCATGACGGCAAAGCTCGTCACCGCCCAGACGGCGACAACACCGACCGACTGAAATGCCGCAAAGAACGTCGATCCCTCGGACGATTTGTTCTGTTGATCCGCGGAGCGCGCGGCCTGCTGAAACTTCGGCGTTTCTTCCACCGAGCGACGCATATAGACCGCGACGACGGCGAGCAGGCCGCCTGCCAAGAACGGAACGCGCCAGCCCCAATCATTCATCTGCTGAGGCGTCAGAGTGGCCGAGATAATGGCGACCGTGGCCACGCCGAGCAGCAGGCCGCCGTATGTACCGACCTGGTGAAAGCTCGAAAAGAACCCGCGCCGCGACTCAGGCGCCCATTCGATGAGGTACGCGGCCGCTCCCCCGAATTCGGCGCCCGCAGACAGCCCCTGAGCGAGGCGTGCAAGCACGATGAGAGCGGGTGCCGCGATTCCGACCGTAGCGTAAGTGGGGGAGAGGCCGATCAGGACCGAAGCGGTTGCCATCAGGAACATTGCCAGCAGGAGGACGAACTTGCGTCCCCGGATGTCCGCCAAACGCCCGAAGACGATCGCCCCGAGCGGCCGCGCGAAGAAGCCTGCGCCGAACGCGGCGAATGTGGCCAACAGGCCGGCGGTCTCGTTTGTCGAGGGGAAGAAGTGCCGGGCGATGTAGATGACGACAAAGCCATACACCGTGAAGTCGTACCACTCCAGGATATTGCCGATGCTGGCGATGGCAACGGCGCTCTTGGCTTTTGGTTCAGTCAGCGGGGATTCGAGTATTCTCGCGACTTGATCGTGCGTGGTCATTTTTCCTCCCTGAAAGATATTTAGACCGGCGCAATTGCACGCTGGAGGATCGACCTCCCGAGCGGCAACCAAGCGTCGATCCGGCGCTCTACGGCACCCAGGGTGGAAAAGTGACGTTCTGTCGGTCGCCAGGCAAATTCAGATTGCAGATAGATCAAATGGATCGGATGAATTTTGGTCCTGCAGTTTGACCCGGTGTGTCCAAGGTCGGGCTCGCCCACGTTGGGGCAGCCCCCTCCGCCACGGTGTTTCATTTCTCTCGCGCGCCGGACGTTTCAACGGCGCTCGCAGCTGGGTCGGGTCGATGCGATGAAGCGAGGCACGGGGAGACGGCCTCGACGGTCGCGAACAAGTCGCGCGCTATCCGTCTGCGAACCGGCGAGACAATTACGGATTCTTTATCAGTAGCCTGCGAGCAAAGATGCTCGGGCCAATCAGACCGAACGTCTATTTCACAAAACGTTGCGCAACTCTTTTGATCCAGGGCGCATGCACCGCAGCTCCCGCGATGGCACCGGCGATGCTTCCCGATCGAGAAATCTGATAGATGGGCGACTTTTGCGAACCGAACAGAGTTTTGTAGGGCTCATCACCAATCGTGAAATCGAGCACGCGATCGCCGACACCGATGCCATGCTTGGCGACCATCTCGAAGATCAGGGAGCCGAGCGACTGGTTCTTGTAGTTGTCATGATCAAATCCGGTGAGAATGACCAGAAGCGAGCCCTTGTGCGAGAGAGCCATGGCGCCCGCGATAGGAGCATCATCCATCAACACCGTATAGAACCGCGCGAGCGTCGAGCGCCCGCGGATCGCCACGTCGAGATAGAAATCGAAGAACACCTGTTCCTGCAGCAAGTCGCCGGACTCGAAGCGGGCCCGGCGATACTCCCGGATCTTGAGAAGGCCTGCTTCGATCGCCTGCTCATCGTTCGCACAATCGAAAACCACATGTCCCTTGCGGTGCAGCTGGCGGGACTTCTTGTCGAGCTCCTTGCGATACGACGCCGATATGTTGTTCACCCGCCAAGCCTCATAATCGGAACCGAGCGGCACCGCATAAGCGCTCATCGGCAGCACCGAGCAATCTGTCGCACCCAGCACCTTCTGTATCGACTCAGAAGGAGATTGCAGTTTTCGAATGCGCAGCATGTCGAACGGCTGCAATAGCGCCTTGATGCGCCGGCATGCGAACGGATCGGCAGCGATGGCGTCGATCGTTGCCGCGCTGGCGACAGGCGCCACGTAGTCCGACACACCGAGGTCCGCGAACTCAATGGTACGCAGCCCGAGATATTTCCGGCGCACCAGCGGCAGGACCATTTTGAGATCGCCATTCGCCGCATCGCGCACGCTCACGATCAATGGTTCCACGTTCAGCGGCGGCACGAGCTTGTTGTAGATCGCATCGAGCCAGATCGGGTGCTGAAACGCCGTCGCGTCCGACTCGGCAAACAGCGTGGCGTATTCTTCAGACAGGAAATCGAACTGGGAGGTGACCGCTAAAGTAAACATTGATGAATTCCGGATTTCATTGGCATTTCCTTCCGACGCTTTGCCCGTGAGTGTCGAGGCAGGAGCGCGCAATGCAGAAACAGTTGGTTCGCCGCTTGTTTGCATGGTTTGCATGGATCTCATCAGACCTGGTCTAACTGAAGACAATGTAACGTTCCCGAGAACGAGCGCTCGAGCTTCCCGTCATGGCGAGGCGCTACCGTGGAGATGTTCCTGCGCATCGCTCCACGGCCAACCGAGCAGTTGAAGTCAATGGCTTGAAGCTGGCCGAGCTGGTCAAAGCTATGCAGTCCTTCCATGGACAGCTCAGCTCGTCCGTCCCAGGCCGTCATCTTGCGTTCGCTGAAGCGGGTTGTCGTGAGCTCGGTGATCTCGAACCAGAAGATGCCGGCGCCGTAGGCCCGATCGCAATCCTGCGCCGGCCGGAACAACCGTCCGCCCCGCCGGACGATGCGGCCGGCCGGCCGAGACGAACGACTGTCCGATTTCACCGGGTTGGCTCGATGCGGCTTCCAATCGCCTCGAAGCGTCTCACTGTAGAAGATCGACAGCTCGTCCTGCGTCGATGCGCCGAACCGATCGGCCGTCGCGAAAAGCCACCAGAGGCCGTCATGGAATAAAACGGTCGCGTCGGAGAATGCGGCGCCTTGCATCAGGACGGCGCTGAGCTCCCAGTTCCAGGGATATTCGACCGCCCGGTACAGCTCGATAGACCGGTTTTCGCCGGTCTCGGGGATCATATAAACTTCGCCGTCGTGTTCGAAAACGAACGGATACGACAGGTGATAGGGGCGCTTGAGCACCGGCACCGGCGCAGCCAAAAGCCGATCACCCACAACCTCCGCGGCTGAAATCACGCCCCTTCGGTCGGCGTAGGGATACTCCTCGACAAACAGAAACGTGCGGCCGTTCGCGCGATGCAGGAATGGATCGGCGTAGAAGCGGGCGCCATCATCCTGGACCACCTTGAAAGCCCCCGCCCCGAGGCGCAGCGCCACCTGCCAATGCTCGCGCCGCCGGAATGGCTTCATGACCAGGTTCGCGACTTTATGCCCAATCATGCGCGGAACGAATCCGGCCAGGTTGCCGCCCGCCGGCGTTGCCGTGGCGTTGCCGTCGCCGATGAACTGACCAGCGGCCGGACATAACGCGCGGTCGATCAGCGATATAGAGCGGGAGAAAGCGGCCTGCAGGCCGCGGCCGATCAAGGACTTGTCTTCGATCGCCAATCTCGATGCGGCGAGCGGCCCACCCGTGCCCGCGCAATGAACAGCGAGATTCGGCGACGTCTGCGACAACAATCGATCGATGAGCGCGCCACTGTCCAGCACGCCGTCGTATCGAAGCTCGATAGCTTCCGCATAGGAATCAGGGCGCTCGGACAAGTTGATGACGATCCTACCGAAGACGTCCGTGAACTCAGAGACCGGACGCCAGCCATCCTCGGGAGCAATCGGCTTTGCAAGCGCACCGCCGGGGAATACCAGCTGTTCCAGTTTCAGCCAAAGTCTTTCTGCGCGACGATACGGCGACGCGCCGTCATCGAGAAACACGGCGACGTCATAGCGCTTTATGAGATGCAGGATCAGCTGGCGGTGCCACTCCCAAAGCCGGTGCGTTGGCAGAATGACCGCGAGCTGCGTTTTGCCGTCGCTCAGGGATGCCGAGCCGACCGGCATCTTCGGTTGCGAACGGCCGCGGCCTTCCGGGTCCAGGCTTGTTACCTGAGACGAGAGCAGCACCATCACGTCGACCGCTCCGAGGTTCGTCCCGCGTGAAGCGCCGTGATGGCGATGAGGATCCAGGTTTCCGGACGACGGAATGGATCGTTGCTCATGCCGCCGAGCACCAGGCTGAAGATGCTGCCGAACAGCGCGGCATTCAGAAGGTTGAGCGACGACCGGCGCGGCAGCTGAGGCGCCGCCCGCGCGATCCAGGCGATTGCCATTATCCAGAAGCCGTACCAGATCGCCAGGCCGGGCAGCCCGAGCTCGGCACCGAGCCGCCCCGCAACATTGAAGGTCGGCGGCAGCTCGTCGAACATCTCGAACCAATTGAGGACTTCGTAGCTCTCCCAAGCCCATGAAGGCAGAACCGCACCGGCATGGAAGCCGAACTGCCCGAAGCCAACGCCGAAGACCGGATTGGCTGCGAAGATCGACAGCTGTGCGCTGAACAAGGCCAGCCGCGACGTCGTGGAGACGTCGCCGGCGTTCAGGGCGGCATCGACGTTGTGCAGCGTAAGCCAAGGCACAAGCACGACCGCGGCGAACACGGGAATGACAGCGACCAGCGCAAGGACGTTGAGCCGCAGACCGCGCAGCCCGATCCAGTAGATGACTTCGGCGAGGATCAGCCCGCCCAGCATCAACAGACCGGTCCGCGAATTGCTCAACAACAGCGTGATCAGGCAGAGCAACAGAGGCAAGCCGGCCAGGATCGGCACACTGAGAAACGGACGGCCATTGGCTCGCAGGCGATAGGCCAGCAGCATCCACGGACACGCGAAGCCGGCGAAGTAGGAAAGATCCGGCGCCTCGAAGGCAAGGCTGATCAAGCGGCCTGGGGCGCGCCCCTCCTCACTGTCCGCCGTATGCAGCAACCCGCTCGAGAACTTGTAGAGCAACTCACCGGCGGACGAAAACCACGACAGGATCTCCGGCACCGCGAAAACAGCGCAAGCGAAAACCGCAATGACCAGCGGCTTCACGAACAGCTTCTCGACGTCGCTCACGAGACGGAACGGCCTGACGCAGACAATCGCGCTCGCCATGCCGAAAATGAGAACGGCAGATGACGTGGCGAATTTATTGAAGCCGCTCCGCCCGTGATAAGCAGAGGTCAGGATCCCTTCGAAATTGATCGCGGTGGTCACGACGAGCCAGACCAGCAGGCAGGCCACGAGGACGAAGAGCGGTTGCGGTATCAGGACTCCGCTGCGCAATGCCGTGAAACACGCGACCACGAGCGCCGCCGTCAGAACATAGACCGAAGCCGATCCTTTCAGCTCGCCGAACGCACCGATGCCTGCGAGGCCGGTGACCGGAAGCACCGCGACCGCAAGCCAGACCAGCCGGTTGAGCACGATATCTTGCGTGCCCCGTCTTGCGCCAATCGCCGATGCCTCAAGCGACGTCATCGCAGCTACCGCTCCTGAAGGCCTAGGTCGCCAAGCCGCGTTGGCCTGCGCGGCCCCAGTAGAGTTGAGACAGGCGAGCCCACATCGGAGCCGGCACAAGCAATGTGACGATCGTTCGGGCCATGCCGACGTAGGCCGAAAAACTGGCCGGTTCCAGATATTTCAGTTGAACCCGCAGCCGCGACCACAACTGCGCGCTGCGATTCTTGCTGCTGATGCTGCTGGAATTCTTTTCATAGGTCAGGAGGACATCTTCGAGGCAGTCGATGTTGCCCCCTGCATGAACACGCCGCATGAACTCATAGTCTTCAGCATGCGGATAATCTGTCGAATAGCCGCCAAGCTTCTGAACGCATGATGCTCGAAAGAAAAAAGTCGGATGCTTGAATGCCGCATTGTCTTGAAGCTTGCGCCCGATCGCTGCCCTGCCGCCGGACGTTCCCTCGAAGAACAGATGATTGCCGCGCTCGTCCACGATATCCGCGAATGCTCCAAGCAGATCCGTATCGGGATGGCCGTCCATGTGGGCCTGCTGCTTGGCAATGCGATTTCGCGCGCAAATGTCACCGCAATCCATGCGCGCCACGAATTCGTAGCCGCTGTTGACGATGTATTCGAGACCGCGGTTCAGCGCCGCCGCAATGCCCTGATTGCGATCGAGCCGAAGCACGACGATGTTGTCGTGCGACGCCAATATTTCGCTGACTGGCATCCGCGAGCCGTCGTCGACAATGACGATATCGGCGGCTTCGGTCTGCATCAGCAGCGATTCGACCGTTCGCGTCAGATCATCATGGGCCGGATTATAGACCGGCATCAGAAAGGCACTTCGTCGCTTCATCTCTTTCCGGTACTCCAGCGCAATGTCGTGGCGGCGCGAGACGCCCGTGATGCGGTCGATCGCTGACGAAGATGCACGATGATGTTATCGATATCGTAGACACTTATATGTCAGATCGCCCGAAATGATCGGACGGATACCGATTGTGGTGAATAGAATGCGTCGGATTGCTGCCATATTAACCAGCGGCCTTGTTGCGAGAGTGCGCGTTCGCACAACATTGATCGCTGCCACCCTGCTAGCGGCGTGCCAAGTGGCGCGTGCCCAGCCGTCCGATGTTACCGTCGCCAGCGGGCTCTCGGTTCAGTTTACGGATAATTACTTGAATGGCCCGGATTGGCGCGAACGCCTTAACCTTGCGTCCACCGTCGGCGCGACCATCGTCCGGATCGATCTCAACTGGCCATGGATCGAGAAACAACCGGGCCGCTACGACTGGGCTCTCTACGACGCCTTCGCGGCCGAACTGGAAAAGCTTCGATTGCGTCCATTGTTCATTCTGAACAGGCCGAACCCGCTGTATGGAGCCCCCTACGACGCGGTTGTGGACGGAAAGCGCGACCGGGGCCCCGCACCGCCTTCGACGCCTTCGGAGGTTGCGGCGTTTGCCCGCTGGGCGGCAGCGGCAGCGGAGCGATACCAGAACCTCAACCCACTCTGGGAGCTCTGGAACGAACCCGACCAGGACGGATTCTGGCCGCCAAAGCCCAATCCTCAGAACTATGTGGTTCTCGCCCGCGAAGCCTGCGTCGCGATCAAGCAGCGCGTCTCAAAGGCTTTCGTGACCGGCCCCGGCGCAGCCCAGATGCCGACGGTCTGGCGCCCGAGAAAGCCGCTGATACAGGCGCTGCTGAACGACAAGGTGCTGTTGACGTGTCTCGATGCGATCAGCCTGCACACGCACCGCTTCAAGCAGACGCCCGAGACAGTTTCGCGCGACTACGCCGTTCTCCGCGACAACTATCTCGCCACGTGGCCTGCGGCGATCCCAAAGAAGCCGATCATCGACACCGAATGGGGCGATTCAGCCTACCGGTCCGGCATTTCCGAAGACACCCAAGCGCTCTGGCTTCCTCGCATGTTCCTCACCAATCTGATGGAACAGGTCCGCCTGACCAATTGGTACTGTCTGATGGACGTCGGAACGGACGACGACGAGATGGAACATCGCTTCGGATTGGTCCGATCCGATGGAACGCGGCGGCCGGCATTTCAGGCCTACAAGACCTTGGCGCGTGAACTCGGCGGGATGTCGCTGCGCGAGACGATTGCGCGTTTCGACGCGGCGTCGGCGCGCGGCGTCACGATCCTGCGATTTTGCGACGAATCAGCACAGCAATGCAAAATTGCGGCATGGAGCACCGAGAGAGACGGGACCTCGCAAAAAATTACTGTGCCTGGTTGGCGCAGGTCCGGCCCAACGATCGACCATCTGGGTCGGGAGGATGTCTCACAACGAAACACAAACGGCGTTCTTGAAATCGAACCGAAGCAATCCGTGAGCTACATTCCGGTGACTGTTGCACGCTGAGACACAGGCATTTTCGACGCTCGAACATTCACCTTGTTTCTGCTTTTGCCATCCATCTTCGCCATGAAGCCGTAAGTATATCTGCATCGCCTGCGGGATGATGATCGCGTGAGGAGCGCGACCTGCGTCGGGCGGAAACGCGGCTTTTGTAAATGAAAATCCTCCACGTCTGCGAGAGCCTCATTGGTGGGCCAGCCTCGTATTTAGAGGAAATATTGCCGTATCAAATCCAGCAATTTGGAGCCGATAAGGTTACGCTGTTGGCGCCGGCGAGCCATCGCGAATCCGTGGCGTCATCGATTAATTGCATCGTTGAAACCTATGAACGTACGGGCCGCAATTTCCGCTCGATCCTGGCGCTTGCTTTGGCAATTCGGAAAAGCATCAAACGACACGAGCCGGACATCGTTCATCTGCACAGCAGCCTTGCCGGTGCGATTGGCCGGTTGATCGTGCGGGGAATGCGCCGGCAGCCTCGGGTGGTTTATTGCGCGCACTGCTGGGCGTTCGATCGTCCTCGTAACACAGCCTTTACTCGGTTCTGTGCATTTGTTGAACGCAATCTCAGCGGTCTCGCAGACGCCATCGTCAACATCTCTCCTCACGAAGAATCGCTGCTTCGAAACGCTGGCTTCTCGCTTAAGAGCACCAAACTGATCGTGAGCGGGATAAAGGACATCGCGTCGCCTCCCGATGCACGGCCGCCCGCAACCGACCCGACGGCTCCATTGCGTCTGCTCTTTGTCGGGCGACTCGACTTGCAGAAGGGCATCGACCTGCTTCTGCGTGACTTCGCACTACTCGAACCCGGGCGCGCAACTTTGAAAATCGTCGGGGCAAAGATCGTCGACAACCGCGACCTGATCATACCTCCCGAGGTCGAACTCATGGGATGGGTGCCACGCGAGACCTTGCCTGCGCTGTTCGGCAGCTTCGACGCTCTCGTTATGCCCTCGCGCTGGGAGGGCATGCCATTGCTCGCGATCGAGGCGCTCCGATCCGGAATCCCGTTGATCTGCAGCAATCATGGCGCCTTCCCTTACTTCATCGAAGACGGCGTCAATGGCGTCCTGATGGACATCAACACCCCCGGCTCCCTGGATTCGGCCTTGACGAAACTCGAAAACGCCGACCGCTTGGCGATGCGCGCGGCAGCCCGCGCAACCTTCGTTGCCCTGTTTCGGCAAGAGCAGATGAATCGCGACTTGATCGGCCTGTATGACAGCCTGGCCCAGATGACGTCTCAATCCAAGCCGGTGCCAGCAACTCAATCCCGGCCCATGGTGCCGGAGCGGATGATCGGTCGCCGCGCCGTCGGCGAGTCGCGCCAATGATGTGCCTGTTGCTGCCTTCCTGAGAGAGTGAGTCTTTGATCGTCAACTTGTCGCTGGATATGGTGTTTAGCAGCCGCACATGGACGTCTTTGACGATCATGGGCTTGCGCGCACTTGCCCTGGCGTCAAAATTCGCCCTCACGCTCTTCATCGCCCGATTCATTGGCCTCGAGACGTTGGGAGTGTACGGCCTCGTTGCCGGCGCTGCGGTCATGTTTCCGGTTGTCGCCGGCCTTGGACTGATCCGCATCCTCAGCCGCAACGCCGTCTCGCAACAGCTCGCCGAAGTAGCCCATATGCTTCGTCGCTATTGGGCCATTCAAGCTGCCGTCTACGGAATGATCAGCGTTGTCGCACTCGCGGTCGGCGTCTACCTTGATCAACTCGCTCTCACTTCGATTGTTGTCGCCATCGTTTTTCTCGAGCACACGAACGGCGACCTGTTTGTCCTCCTCAATCATCTTTTGCAGCCGCGCCTGGCGAATGTGCTGATGTTCTTCCGCACGGCCGGCTGGATCTGCGTCTATATGGCGCTCGCTTTCGTGTTTCCGGCTCTGCGCGATCTGCATACGCTGCTGCTCTTCTGGATCGGAGGCAGCCTGCTGGCGATTGTTGGCTTTGCACTGTCGGCACGCAATTGGCCATGGCTGCACCGCGCCTCCGGAGCCGGACATAAGGAGTGGTTTTTGCACCACTTCAGGGCGTCCCGGATTCTATATGTCAATGATATCGCCAATACGGTCGCGCAATACACCGACCGCTATCTCGTCAGCCTGTTCATGGGCCTCGAGCTGACCGGCGTCTATGTGCTGTTCTGGTCGATCGGAAACGCCCTGAGCAACCTCGTCGATACGGGCATTATCCAGGTGTCCGAGCCAAAGCTCATCAACGCACATCGGCGGCAGGACGGCTCCTATTGGCGTGTCTATCGGCTTCTGCTCATCGAAACGATTGCGATTTCGCTGATTTTCGCGGTTGTCACCGGGGTGCTCGTGCATGTCGCGATCCCGTACCTGAATCGCCCTCTTGCTGCCGACTGGACGCTGGTTTTATGGCCGGTGCTGCTCGGGTTCGTGCTGCGCATGGCCTATGAGGTTCAAGGCACCGTCTTCTACAGCCGCCACAAGGATTTATTCACCCTGCTCAGCGGATTGTTTGTCATTGCACTATCCCTTGTCGCCAACATGGTACTTATCCCGCCGTTCGCGCTCTACGGTGCGTCCAGCGCCATCATCGTCTCCTATCTTGCCGGGATAACAGCTCGTCACGTCATCATAACGAGATATTGTCGATGAGCGCACCGGCCTGCATCCCCTTGTCGCGACTCGTCGCCGACGCAACACGGCCTGACGTGGCTCTTTTCCTTCCGACGCTTTACAGCGGCGGGGCGGAACGCGTGCAGCTCAATCTGGCAAGATATTTTCTCGGCCGCGGGCTTCGAGTCGATCTTGTCGTCTGCAAATACTTTGGTTCTTTGAAAGACCAGGTGCCTGAAGGCGTCCGGTTGGTCAGCCTGGATGCACGCAAGGTGATGTTCAGCGCGCCGGCCTATTTGCGCTATCTGCGGATCGCGCGTCCATCGGTCGTTCTGAGCTCGGTCGAAAACGCCGCCATCATCTCGTGCGTCGGTAAAATGCTGAGCTCTCATCGTCACCGGCTGCTCGTTCGCCTCGACAACTCGCTGTCGGAGCCGGGAGTGTTGCCATTGCAGATGCATCGCTGGCCCGTGATGACGGCTATTGCGTCTACATTCCACGCCGCTGACGCGTTCATCGCAGTGTCGGGCGGATTGAAGGAACAGCTCGGCCGCCTGCCGGGCCTCGGCGCGAAGCCGATCCGCCGCATCTACAATCCGATCATTCACGACGGGTTTGAGGCCCAGGCCGAACAGGCGCCCGTATTGCCGCCATCGATCAAGCTCGGAGAACCGTTCGTGCTTGCGGTGGGCCGCCTGCATAAGCAGAAGGGCTACACGCATTTGCTGCAGGCATTTGCGCGTGTCGTCAAGCAACGGCCTTCGCATCTCATCATCCTGGGCGAGGGCCACGACCGCGAAGAATTACAGGGTTTGGCCAGCTCGCTCGGCATCGCCTCCCATGTCCATTTTCTCGGATATGTCCCTAACCCCCTCGCCTACATGCGACACGCGGCCGTCTTTGTCCTCTCGTCGCTCGCCGAAGGCTTTGGCAACGTCATCGTGGAGGCTCTCGCCTGCGGAACGCCGGTGGTCAGCACCGATTGCCCCCATGGCCCCAGAGAGATCCTGTCCGATGGCCGCTACGGCACGCTCGTTCGAGTTGGCGATGCCGATGCGCTCGCGCAAGCCATCGTTGCGAAGCTGAATGTCCCCAAGCCACCGGTGTCGGAGGAGTTGAAGGAGCACCTTCGGCTCTTCTCCATCGAAACCATCGGCAAGAGTTACATCGAGGCGCTGGGCCTTCGCTCCGGCGCGATGCCGCAAAACGCACCGGTGCAGACTGTGGTCTGCGCGACACATCAAGAGCCGACATTGTCGACCCCAAGTTATCCGTGAGGAAAATTCCCGGGAAATCGACCGCGGTGGAGACGATAGAGTCCAGAGGCACATTCGCAGATAAATCACATGACATTAACCGACCATAAAACGCACCCCATGTCTGCAACGCCGAAAAGCGCGCGCATTGCAATCATCGGCGCCGGCCTGAGTGGTTCCCTCGCCGCTGTCGTGCTGTCGCGGGCCGGTCACCAAATTGCGCTCATCGACAAGCACCAGACCTACCCAAAACAGTTTCGCGTTGAAAAGATTGCAGGTCGGCAGGTCGACCTGATGCGCAAGCTTGGAATTCTTGACGCGATTGCTGCAGAAGCAACCCCATTCAGGGACATTCTCAACGTCCGTGCGGGCAGCGTTGTCGATCGCAGTCACGATCCGCATTTCGGCATCCTCTACGAAGACATCGTGCGTATCGCTCGCGCGCAACTTCCGGCATCGGTCGATTGCATCATCGACGAAGTCGTTGACATTCAGATCAGCCCGCAGGTGCAGCAGGTGTCGTTGTCGAGCGGTGGCTCGGTCCAGGCCGACTTGATCATCCTGGCGACGGGAATGGCCGACTCGCTTCGGCACAAGCTCGGCATCAGCCGCCGTATCATCGCGGAGAAGCAGTCGATATCCTTCGGCTTCAGCCTCGCTCCGAAGACGGAGCGGGCGGAAGCGTTTCGAGCGCTCACCTATTACGGCGCGGGCGTCTCCAACCGGATCGACTACCTCAGCCTCTTTCCGATTGGCAGCCTCCTGCGCGCCAACCTCTTCACGTTCCTCGACCACGACGATCCCTGGATTCGCGAGCTACGCCGCGATCCGGTCGTAGTGTTGTTCAAATCGTTGCCCGGCCTTGCTGATTTCGTCGGCGAGATCGAGCCCGTCGACAGGGTACAGAACTGGGTCATGGATCTGTCCGTTGCCGAAAACGTCGATCAAAACGGCGTCGTCCTCATCGGAGATGCATTCCAGACGTCATGTCCAGCGGCAGGAACCGGTGTGACCAGGCTGCTCACCGACATCGACAGGCTTTGCAATGCCCTCATCCCGCAATGGCTCGAGACGCCGGGGATGGGGAAGGACAAGATCAAGAATTTCTATTCCGATCCGATCAAGCAAGCGATGGATATCGAGGCCATGCACATGGCCCACTATCGGCGCTCGCTCACCATCGACCGCAGCCTGCGATGGGGCTTTCATCGCCGACAACACTTCGCGCGGCGGCGCATCGCCGGCTGGTTTGATCGCACGAGCGCACACCAATCCGCCGCGTGATATCGGCCAGATGTCGGCTGACCTGTTCCGACGGTTGCGCCAAGCCGCAGAACGCTTCGCGTCGCTTACGTTGATTTTCCAGTGCAGCGCTGATCGCTCAGGCGCTCAATGCGTGCGACGCTGGATCGATGAACACGGCCTTCGCCTTGATCTGGCAATGATGCAACAGGTCGTCGACCAGTCCGGATGCGTCAAACATCTGATCGCCATGCACCGCCTTGAGGAAAATGACTTCATCCGCCATGGCATAAAGACCAAATTCCGTCGGCGTGCCGCCCAGTTCGCCACCATCGATGATAACGCGACCGAACGCCTGCGCTTGATCCAAGACTGCCGAGAGCGCGCTCCGCATTTGCTCGTTGGGCGGCGGTAGTGCGGCCATGCCGGCGGGGACGATTGTTATGCCCGTCCGCCCCAACGCATGCGCGGCCTCGCCAATGGAAGCCCCGCCGGCCAGGATATCGCGGACACCCGGGAGCCGATCAAACCCCAATTGTGACGATACGATATGAGCTTTCAGATCGGCGTCGACCACGACGACCTTCTGTCCAGACTTCTCGACAGCGAGCGCAAGTTCCAATGCAACCAGATCCAGGGCTTCATCACCCGAAGCGCGCACGAGCAAAATGGAATGGCCAGCTGGCGCTGCCAGCAGTTCCGCCCTCAGACGTGATAACTGCTGCCGGCGTCCCCTGGCTGGAATCTCCGCAACCTGTTGCAGCAGTTGCTCCGCTCTCTCGCGTCTTGCCCTCGGCGCCGGCTCGCGCCTTACCCTCGGCGCCGGCGGCCTGCCCATTCGTCCCAACGCGTCACGAAGCAGAGCCAGCACGATACCGAAGAACAGCCCGCCCACCAGCGCGCCGCCCATGACGGGAACCGTCGGCGGCCAGCTCTTGCGGTCAGGAGGCACGGCCCGGGAAACCAGCCTGATATTCGTATTGTTGATGACCTGTTGTTCGCTCGCCGCTTTAGCCCTTGCAAGATAGGTTTCATATACGACGCGATTGGACTCCGCCTTACGCTCGAGCTCGCGGAGCGGCACCATGGCTTTTTCGTTGTCTTGCGCGAGTGCCTTCAATGAATCGAAGCGCGTCTGAAGATTCTGAACGTTTATACGCTCGGTTATCGCCGAATTCCGTACGGACTGAGCGATAAGCTTGGCTTCGTTCTTGATCGCGGTTTGCACATCGCGGACCTGCGCCCGCGCCTGCTGCAAGGCCGGATGGTTGGGACCAACGACCTGCGCCAGTTGCGCTTCCTCGCGCGAGGCATCTGCCGCACGCCCCCGCAATTGCACGATCGTATTCGACTGTATGGCCTCGGGCAGAGCTTCAAGCGGCGTGCTGCCCGATTCGATGGACTCGACAAGTTTGGCGCGCGCTTGCGCCTCATTCAGCCTTGTCTTGGCGTTGGTCAGTTGGGTGTTGGCTTCATCCAACTCCTGCCCGGTAACCAGCCTGTCGCGCGAGCCCACCAGATTGTTGGCCGCCCTGTAGGCAGCGACGGCCTGCTCCGACTCACTTACCGCATCGCGCATTCTTGCCAGTTGCGATGTGATCGACTCGGAGATCCGCCGGTTGAAGTTCGCATTCGAGTCGGCTTGTTCCTTCAAATAGGCGTTCGCAACCGCGTTGGCGAGGTCCGTTGCCCGTTGCGGCGTACGAGCCGAGACGGATATATCGATGACGAATGAGCGCTCATTGCGCTTTGTCGAAGTTGCCGAACGGAGATTGCGCAAAGCGGCCAGTTCCGGGTCCTCGGATTGCCCGAAGCCCAACATCGCTTTGATGCTTGCGATGAAGCCGCCATGGCCATTGAATTCCCAGTCCTCGCGCAGCCCCATTTCATCGATGACTCGCGAGAGCACCTCGCCGGAGGTGATTATTTTCAGCTGGCTTTCAACGAGGAGAACACCGTCTCCCGGCACATTGCCCTGCTCGCCCGCCCCTTCTTTGGGAGTCAGACGGTCACGAGGATCGACATAAACCTGCGCGGTGGATACGTAGCTCGGCTTTACGACAGCCAGATATCCGGCCGCCAGCGCAAGACAGGCAATGGTTGTTCCGAGGATCCACGCTTTGCGCCGAACGAGAATGCCTGCCAAATCGCTGAGGCTGACGCCCTCAGTAATTCGATCTGCATCCTCTGCCGCATCGCCATTGGCGTTTCTCGTGCCCTGCTTTTGTTCAAGCGACATCTCAAAACCCAACGCGAGCGGCGCCACGAAAGTCAAACGGCATTCGCTCGAAAGGTAAATATCTATAGTTAATTTTGAGTTGACGCCCGCCCGCGGCAACTTCGTAGAAACGCCAGCGCAGGGTTCGTTAAGACAACGATCGCCAAACCAACAACGCTAAACCTGGTAGCCAAGCGGATTTTGGCTCTGCCACCGCCAGTGATCGAGGCACATGTCATCGAGGCTTCGCGCGGCTTTCCAACTCAAACGGTCAAATGCACGGTCCGTGGCTGCGTAGAAGCTGTCGATGTCTCCCGGACGTCGAGGCTGGACCTGGTAGGGTATGCGCTTTCCCGAAGCCTTTTCGAACGCCTTTATCACTTCCAACACGCTATTTCCGGTGCCTGTGCCCAGGTTGATCATGGAACAGCCGGGCTGATCGAGCACTGCGAGCGCCGCCAAGTGACCTTTGGCCAAATCCACGACATGGACGTAGTCCCTGACCCCTGTACCATCCGGAGTGTCGTAGTCTTCACCCCACACATTCAATATCGGGCGTTGTCCGACCGCGACCTGTGCAACGAATGGAAGCAGGTTGTTCGGAATTCCCTTCGGGTGCTCTCCGATAAGGCCGCTCGCATGAGCGCCGATGGGGTTGAAATAGCGTAGAATCGCAACGCTCCAGTTTTTGTCAGCAGCAGCGATATCCCGGAGCATGTCTTCGCTGATCAGTTTGGTTTTCCCATAGGGGTTCACCGGCTGTAACGGATGGTCCTCCGTATAGGGAAGAAATTTCGGGTTTCCGTACACCGTTGCGGATGAACTGAAGACGATCCGGTTGACCCCTTTGTTTCGCATCGCCTGCAACAGGCGGTGCGTTCCGACGACGTTGTTGTCGTAGTATTCGAGAGGCGATGAAACCGACTCTTGCACCGACTTCAGCGCGGCGAAATGAATGACGGACGTGCACCTGAATTCGGAGAAGACTTTTTCGAGCAGCGCCTGATCCCGAACATCGCCCTCAACGACCGCCAAGGGCCTCTTGCATATCTGTTCAACCCTTCGCAGCGCTTCCCTGTGGCCGTTGGTGAAGTTGTCGAGCACGACAACGTCCTTGCCGGCGTCGAGCAGTTCGACACAAGTGTGGGATCCAATGTATCCGGCACCACCCGTAACCAAAATCATGCTTTTCACCGCACCATCTTGCCCTGGACCATTGGGCCAAGGCGCTTGGCCGCGTTTTCTCACCTCTTGCGTGAGGCGAAATCGTCGCAGCGCGAAAACGGTCTGACTGGCTTACGTCGCCTTGGGCTAAAAAATCGTAACAATGAGTAAAGAACGGCAGTGTTTTTACTGCTTTGTCGAACGTGCCAGCGTGGACGTGCGCCGTGTGCTTACTCTGTTGCGGCGAATCCGTTAACGAAGTGGGGGAAATTAGCTGGATTCGGTTAGAGGCCGCTGCTGCCGCCTGCGGTGCGTCAACATGATTGCTTTGCGAAACGGTGACTTGGCCAGTCATCCGATCAAACCATTTCTTACACTCCTTAGAATTCAGCAGTGCAGCGCACGGAACCCGCAGGATTCGAATGGCTCTCCGTGGGCGGGACAATCCAGATCCAGATGAAAACCTTGTTGGACGAATCTTCTTGGACGATCGGCTGGTGGTCGTGGCGCACGGAAGCGACCGATGGACCATCAAACCGCGGAGCCAATCAGACAGCGATGTAGCACCTAGCGACACAGGCCGGAACGTCGCCGACTTAGGCTTCGGCTACACCACCGCAAGGGCGGCGACGTGGTTTGATGCAGGCTGGCGTACCGGTCTGGACGGCCGCGGGCTATCTCGGAATGTCGGTCGAGGTGCTGCTGAACACCTACGGCCATCACCATCCAGATCATCTGCGGGAAGCAGCCGATGCCTTTGGCGATCGGTCAGCCAAGAAAACGTTTCTGTGGTCGAATCTGTGGTCGGCCAAAAATGGCCGGCCGTCGAAAAATTCAAAATCGTTAGTAAAATCATGGTGGGCCCGGCAGGACTCGAACCTGCAACCAGACCGTTATGAGCGGTCGGCTCTAACCATTGAGCTACAGGCCCGGATCGCGATGCAGCGGCGCGGGCAAAATATAGCAATCGGCGGTTAATGCAACGGAAGGGCGATCCCCTTCGGCGGCAGATCCACTATTCGACCCGAATGTTGGCGGCTTCGATCACGCCCTTCCAGCGCTGGATTTCGGCCGCCACGTAGCTGCGGAACTCATCGGGCGAAATATCCCAGTGCTCGGCGCCCTCGTTGTTCAGCCGCCGCGCGATCTCCGGCGACGCCATGGCCTTTCGCACCTCGGGATAGAGCCGCTGCACGATCGCATCGGGCGTGCCCGCCGGCGCCACGATGCCGTACCACGATGACGCCTCGAAGCCCGGCACGGTTTCGGCGATGGCGGGAATGTCCGGCGCCGCGGCGATTCGCTTCGGCGTGCCGAAGCCCAGCGCACGCAAGGCGCCGGTCCGCACATGGGGCAGCAGCGATACGCCGCTGGTGAAGGTCGCCTGCACCTGGCCGGAGATCACGTCGGTGATCGAGGGCGGCGTACCGCGATACGGCACGTGGGTCATCACGGTGCCGGTCGCGACGTTGAACGCCGCCATGGCGATGTGGGCCGCGCCGCCGATGCCGGCCGAGGAGAAATTCAGCTTTCCCGGATTGGCCTTTGCGTAGGCGATCAGCTCGGCGATGTTGTGGATCGGCAGCGCAGGATTGATGCAAAGCACGTTCGGCACCTGGGCCAGCGGCGCGACGAACGTGAAGCTCGTCAGCGGCTGATATTGCAGGCTGGCATAGAGGCTCGGATTGACCGCAAGGATGCCAATGTGCGCGATCAGCAGCGTCTGCCCGTCGGGCGCGGCGCGCGCCACCGACGTGGCGCCAAGCGTGCCGCCCGCCCCTGCGCGGTTCTCGACGACAAAGCTCCGGCCGAACACCGGCGCAAGCTTTTCGGCGAGCGCGCGGCCAAGCACGTCGCTCATGCCGCCCGGCGTAAATGGCGACACCAGTGTGACATTGCCGTTCGGCCAGCCCGCGGCGGTCTCCTGCGCCGGTGCGCAAACCGGCCGCATGGCGGCCGCCACTGCCGTAGCCCCTCCTAAGGTCAGCACGTCACGGCGCCGCATGGCCTGACCTCCCTGCCCATTCCGTCCCACTTGTCGTTTTTGTCCCACTCGCGGCCTTAGTCTACGCTGCGGCCTGCGGACAAATCCCGGAAAATTGCTATCGTCCGCATCACAAAAACCTCTCCGGCACAGAGCGAGAATTTGGAATGCAACGCAGCATCGACAGGATCCTCACCACCCACACCGGCAGCCTGCCGCGGCCGGCCGATCTTGTGGCGATGCTCAATGCCAAGGAGCTGGACGAGCCCTACGACAAGGCGGCGTTTGCCGCGCGGGTGAAACGCGCCATCGACGAGATCGTCCGCAAGCAGACCGAGACCGGCCTCGACATCGTCGGCGACGGCGAGCACAGCAAGTTCAACTGGATGGCCTACGCCCGGGCGCGGCTCGACGGGCTTGCCGAGATCGACAGCCCGGTGCGCTTTCGCACGGCGACGCGCGACTCGATCGAATTCGCCGGCGCCTATGACGACTTGAAGGTCATGCACGCGGCGCGCTCCGGCGCGCTGGTCGCCAAGCGCACCGCGCGGCCGAAGGCACTGGTGTGCGCCGGACCGATCCGATATGTCGGCCAGAAGGAGCTTGCGACCGATCTCGATAACCTGAAGTCGGCGCTCAAGGGGCAGCGGTACGAAGACGTGTTCGTCACCGCGATCTCGCCTTCGAATCTCGAGCTCTACTACGAGAACCAGCACTACAAGTCCGACGAGGAGTATCTCGAGGCGCTGTCGGAGGCGATGCGGGTCGAGTATCTCGCCATCGTCGAAGCCGGCTTCGTGCTTCAGATCGACGATCCACGGATGGCCACCCACTATAACCGCGCGGTGAATGCCACGATCGAGGACTGCCGCAAGTTCATCTCGTTGCGGGTCGAGGCGCTGAACCATGCGCTGCGCGGCATCCCGTTGGACAAGATCCGGTTCCACACCTGCTACAGCACCAACATCGCGCCGCGCGTGCACGACTTCGAGCTGAAGCACTTCGTCGACCTGATGCTGCAGGTTCACGCGGCGGCCTTCGTCATCGAGGCGGCCAATCCGCGTCACGAGCACGAATGGCAGATCTGGCAAGACGTGAAGCTGCCGGACGACCGGCTGCTCATTCCCGGCGTGGTGTCACACTGCGTGCACCTCGTCGAACATCCCGAGCTGGTGGCGCAACGGATCATCCGTTTCGCCGACGTGGTTGGCCGCGAGCGCGTCCTGGCCGGCACCGACTGCGGCTTCGGCACGTCCGGCGCGGGCGACGAGGTTCACCCGGATGTCGCCTGGGCCAAGCTCAAGGCGCTGGTCGAGGGGGCGAAAATCGCGAGCCGCAGATTGTGGGGCGGTAAGCCCGCGTCGTAACTGCTTCCAGCTAGAGCGCAGGCGCCAAAGCGGGCTTCCGCGCAGGCTGCTCTTCCGCGAAGCGCGGCAGCACCTCCTTCGCGAACAGCTCCGCCGAGTCTTTGCAAATGTGCCGGCTCTCGCCGGCCCATTCCCCGAGAAAGCGCAGATGCAGGTGATTGATGCCCTGATCGGCAAGCTGCTTCACCTTGGCGGCAACCGTATCGGGAGAGCCTGCGATCGTTGCCCGCATGTCACCACCCTTGGCGTAGGTGTCGGGCGTCGATTGTCCGGCAGCAGGCGGCGCTTTGACGACCGGTCCGTCGATCCTGCCGTGCCGCTGAGCAAAGCCGGTGCGGATCGCCAGGGTCTCGGCTTTGGCGATCTTCTCGCGCGCCAGAGCTTCTTCGTCGGTGTCCGCCACCGTGACGCCGATCCAATCGTATGAGCACCAGCGCAGGCAGTTGTCCTTCACCTCTTGCGGATGATTGGCCTCGTCGAGCGCGCGGCGATAGGTCTGCATGGTTTCGCGCAGGTCGGCACCGAGGACGCCGACAAAGACCGGCCAGCCCTTCTGCGCCGCCTTGACCAGGCCCGCCTCGCGGGTCGCAACGCGAATGATCGTCGGATACGGCTTGGAGTACGGCGCGGGCATCACGCGCCGCTTGATGCGGCCGCTGTTGGAGCCGACCGAGAAGCTGTATTCCGGGTCGCCGTTCTTGAAGCTCCACAGCCGCTCCATCACATCGAGCGTCTCTTCGCCGAGGCGGCCCGAAGCATGAAGCTCGGGGTCGACGCCGAGCCCTGTCGGCTCAGTCCCCTGCCAGCCGCTGCCGACACCGAACAGCACCTTGCCTTTGGTCATCTGATCGAGAAGGTTCATGCTCTCGATCAGCCGCAGCGGATGATAGAACGGGATCGAGAGCACGCCGAAGCCCATGTAGCGGTCGCGCGGGATCAGCGGCGCGACATAAGATGCGAACTGCATCGGATTGCTGTGCCACGGTCCCCTGAAGTGGTGATCCGTGAACCACACATGGTACCCAAGCTCAGCGAGCCAGACCGATTGCGCCACGGCCATGTCGATGATGCGGGTGTCGTCGCCCGGATCGTCATTGCTCGGGAAGAACATGTTCATGGTCATTGCGGAGAACTGCATCGATCGCCTCGTGTCTACTCTGTGTCGCAGCGCTGCGCGGCAGGCTGCCGGCCACAGCCCGCATGCCGCTGGAATTCGAAATGAAGGTGATATCAGGCCAACTCAAACCCACTACGTCGTGAACGGCTGCACTTCCAACTCTTAAGCTTCGGCTCGCGCAGCATTCACACCCGGTGGTTTCATGAGCGGCGATATTACGACTATAGCCTCGCCTGGGACCTGCAAGATGCGCAATTTTCACGCACACCCCATGACAAAAATAGTCACGCTGAGAGGCCCAGGTTGGGACAGGCAAACCGTGAGGTGGCGCCCAGCGGTCACCGCGCAAGCTCAGCGCTGCGCGCAGCCCCTGTTAGCGCTGCGCGCAGCCCTGGAGAAAAACCGTCACGGACAGCCGCACGGTCTGCTCAACCCGCTTGGCGCGATCCTTCTCGCTGGACGCCGAGGTCAGCCAGCTGAGGAGCTGCTCGCCGATCAGCATGTCGTGGAACAAAACCGCCAGGCGGTGCGCGTCCAGGTCGGCTCGAATGTTGCCCTTCTGCTGATTGAGAGCAATCCACTCCCCAACAATCCGATAAACGGTCCGCGGACCGGTGTCGTAGAACAGCCGCCCGGCGTCCGGAAAGGTGCGCCCGATGGAGGTCATCAGCCGGTGGAAGCGCAGAATTTGCGGTGACAGGATTTTCGACAGGAACGAATGCGCGATGCGCGTCAACTGCTCGTCGAGGGTGCCGACCGGCCGTGTGTCGATCTGAATCGTGACGTCTGCGCACAACTGCTGCACCACCGCCTCGAACAACTTCTCCTTGCTCCCGAAGTTGGAATAGATCGTGCTTTTCGACCCGCCGACCACCTTGATTATGTCGTCGATCGAGACGTTTTCGTAGCCCTTCTCCAGAAACAGCTCGGCAGCCGAGCGAACGATACCGTCGCGCTTGGTATCGGAGGCCGGCCGCTGGAGCCGGCGCGCAGGGGTGCTTTTTGGCGTCATGCCCGTGCCTAGCATTTCCGTTGAATCCATCAAAACCCCTTGGCCGCGCTGACCCGCCGCGTCGCCTGCGGCGATAAGGCCCGAACGCCGGGCTTGCGTCCGCAAGCCATGAGGGTGTACTGTACCGTACGTTACGGTCCAAAACAAAAAATGCGGACCGAACTGGGAGAAGGCGATTCCTGGGGAGAAGACGCGTGCAAACGCCCTCGGACGATCCGCTGGCCACCGAAACGAGGCTCGCGCTGCGCAGGCTCGCAAGCTCCGTCGCCGTCGTGACATGCCATGACGGGCGCGCCCGTCATGCGATGACCGCCACCGCGGTCAACGCCCTGAGCATGCAGCCGCCGTCCATGATCGTCTGCATCAACCGCGCGGCGGCGTTTCACGCGGCAATCAATGAAGCGGCAAGCTTCGCCATCAATGTTCTTCACCGCAACCAGGTCGACATCTCTATGGGATGCGGTGGCAAAGCTCGCGGCGACGAACGCTTCGGGTTCGGCGCGTGGGGCGAGGACAGCGGCGTACCGATTCTCACGGATGCGCAAGCGCGCATCGTCTGCGCCAAGGAAGCGAAGTTCGATTACGGCTCGCATTCGATATTCGTCGGCCGCGTGATCTCGGTCGGCATGCACGGCGAGATCGATCCGCTGATCTATGTCGACGGCCACTACACCTGCCTGTCCGCGGATCAGTCGGTCGCAACGGCAGCGCAGGTCGAAATCGAGATGCTGCGCCAGATGGCGATGTAGCGGCGCAAGGATCCCGGCTCGCTGATTTGGAAGCGTTCGCAACTTCACACGCAACGAAAAATATCAGGGAGAAACGTCATGCAGATGCAAGCGACTCGCCCCCTTGCGGATGGCAGCGCGACGGCGCGTCCGGAGTTTTCCGAGATTCTCGCCCGCCTCCGCAAGCTGCGCCCGGAGATCGCGTCCCGGGCTCTTGCGGCGGAAAAGGCCAAGCGGGTCCCCGCCGAAACCATGGCGGCGCTGCGCGATGCGGACCTGTTCCGCACCATGCAGCCGAAGCGCTTCGGCGGCTACGAGTACGGTCCTGCGGAACTTGCGGAAATCGGCTTCGAGCTCGGCCGCGCCTGCGGCAGCACCGGCTGGTGCGGAACGCTCGCGGTCTGTTTCGGCTGGATGACGGCGTTCTTCCCGCTCGAAGCGCAGCAGGAGGTCTGGGATGACCCGGACAATCTGCTTGCCGTCTCCTACACGCCGAGCCCGAAGGTCGAGGAAGTCGACGGCGGCTACAGGATTTCCGGGAACTGGCCCTGGGCCAGCGGCGTCGACAGCGCCGCCTGGCTGATTCTCGCGGCGCTGCTGCCCGGCAAGGGCGCGCCGCCGACGCTCGCTTGGTGCCTTGTGCCGGTCCGCGACGTCACGATCGATCACGACAGCTGGAACGTCAGCGGTCTGGAGGGCACCGGCTCCAAGACCGTCTCGATCTCCAACCCGGTCTTTGTGCCCAGGCATCGCGTGCTGCCGATCGGCGCGATCTTCTCCGGCAAGGTGCCGGGGCTGGACGTGCCGGGGAATCACCAGGCGAGCTTCGGCTATCCCACGTTCGGCCCGACCGCATTGGTCTCGCCGATCGTCGGCATGGCGCAGGGCGCGCTCGATGCCTTCACCGACACCGCGCGCGACGCCAAACGCATGGCACGGCCCGGCGTGTTCGAGAAGGTCGCCGAGTCGCCGCTGATCCAGAGCCTGATCGGCCAGGCCGCGGCCCGCATCGACGCCGCACAAACGTTGATGCTCACGAGCCTGCGCGAAGGACAGGACATCGTGCGGGCCGGCGGCACGCTCAGCATCGAGCAGCGCGTGCGCATCCGCCGCAATCACGGCTTCGCCGCCCGCACGTCGGCCGAGGTCGTGAACGACATCTTCTTCAAGTCGGGCGCGGCTGCGGCCGACGAAAAGAACCGGGTCCAGCGCTTCTGGCGCGACGCCAATGCGGCGGCGCTGCACGCCAGCATCGACTGGGACACGCTCTCGGCGCTCTACGGCACGCAGCAGCTCGGCCTGCAGCCTCAGGGCATTTTCTGAACAAAGACATTTTCTGAACAGTCACCGGAATCGGAGAAAGCCATGATCTACGTCTCGAAGGAAGTCGCCGCCAATGAAGGCATCCCGGCCGGTCAGCCGAGGCTCAGCCGCAGCGACATCTGGAAAGGCCTCGTCATGAAGGCCGAGAACGCGCTGCCGTTCGTCCCGGGCATGGCCAAGTGCAACGTCGTGCAGCGCACGCCGAACGGGCTCGTCCGCGACATCGTGTTCCGCGGCGAGGATGCGCGCGAGCGCATCACGTTCCATCCGGAAAGAAAAGTCGTGTTCGTGCGCGAGTCCGGCAACGTGGACGGCTTCATCGTCAACGAGGTGCTGGGCGGCGACAACGATCTCCGGCTTCGCTTCAGCTTCGCCCTTCAGCTCGTCGATGCGCCGTCCGACAGCGCGGAGGAGCGCGAGTTCCGCGAGATCATGGAACGGGATTACCTGAAGGCAGTCGAGGCGACGCTTGGCGCCATCCGCAAGATGGTCGCCGATCCGCAATATGCCAAGCAGCAGGAGGCGGTGCCGTGACGTACTGGTTCTCAGGCCTCTACGACAGCATCGACGCGATGAAGCTCGACGAATTCGCGGCGGGGCTCGCGCCCGACGTGAAGCTCGTGGTCGGCAACGCCCCTGCGATGAACGGCCGGGAGGCCGCGAAGCAAGGCATCGGCTCCTTCTTCGCGACCATCGCCGGCATGAAGCACCACATGCTCAACGTCGCTGAGAGCAACGGCCTCACCTTTCTCGAGGCCAACGTCGAATATCTGCGCAAGGACGGGCGGTCGGTCACCATCCCGACCGTCACCGTGCTGGAGCGGAGCGGCGACCTCGTGAAATCGTTGCGAATTTATTTCGACGTGGCTCCGGTTTACGCCTGAGCAAAGCCGGGGCCTGAAAATGGCATCATCGCGCGGGCGGAGCATACTTGGGGCTGGTCTTCTGACGCTGGGCCTTTGGGCCGCCGGTTGGCACCAACCCGGCTTGGCGCAAGAAAAGAACTCGGCGCAAGACAAGAAGCCGCCTGACATCGTTGTCACATTGCTCGGCACCGGCTCGCCGATCCCCGAGCCCGGGCGTCTCGCGCCGGTGTCGCCGCAGGATCGCATGAATGCGGCGACGCTCGTTCAAGCCGGCGAGGAAACCCTGCTGTTCGACGCCGGCCGCGGCGTCGTCGAGCGGCTTTCGCAAGCGGGCGTCAAGGGAAGCGATATCACCTCGATCTTCCTCACCCACTTCCACTCCGACCACATCGTCGGCCTGCCCGACCTCTGGCTGACCAGCCGCCTCACGCTCGGATGGGGTGGACGCATGAAGCCGATGGAGTTGGTCGGCCCCGTCGGCACCAAAGCGCTCGCCGGAAATCTTGCCAAAACGTTCGCGCCCGACATTGCGGCGCGGCCCGACCAGCCGCAGATCGATCTTGTCGGCCACGACTTCGAGCAGGACGGGGTCGTGTTCGATCGCAACGGCGTCAAGGTGACCGCGTTCACCGTCGATCACGGCCCGGCCAAACCGGCGGTCGGATACCGGATCGACTACAAGGGCCGCTCGGTGCTCTTGTCCGGCGACACCCGCATGCACGACAACGTGATCAAATACGGCGCAGGCGTCGATCTTCTGCTGCACGAGGTGGCCGCCGTGAACCCTGCTCTGCTGCAGAAAAACCCAAAGCTGCTGGCGATCTTCAATCTGCATGCCTCGCCGGAACAGTGCGGCGAGGTGTTCGCGAAAACCAGGCCGAAGCTTGCGGCTTTCACCCACATCGTGCTGATGGGCGCTCCTGCCTTCGCGGTGCCATTTCCGGCGCCGACGGTGCCGGACATGATCGCCGAGACGCGGAAGACGTATCAGGGACCTCTGGAATCCGGCGTCGATCTGATGGCTTTCGAGATCGGCGATACGGTCACGGTCAGGCGGCCGATGGAGCGTTGAAGCCCGACTGCCGGCTTACATCCGCAGCAGCCGCTTGGTGTTGCCGCTCAGGATCTTCGCTTTGTCCTCGTCGCAGAGCGGCACGCCCTCCATCCACTGCACGCCTGGCGGATTGACCACGAACGGCCAGTCCACCGCGAACAGGATGCGGTCGACGCCCATCTCCTGCACGCAGCACATCAGCGCCGGCGTCGAGAAGTTGCCGCTCGTCGTGATGTAGAAGTTGCCGCAGAAGATGTCGCGGAAACTGATTTTCTTGGCGGCGCCTGGTCGCGCGATAGCGTGATCGACGCGCCACACCAGGAACGGCAGCGTCTCGCCGAGATGGCCGAGGATCACCTTCAGCTTCGGGTGCTTGTCGAACACGCCAGACAGCACCATGCGGATCGCGGTCGTCGCGGTCTCGACCGTGTAGCCCCAGGCGGCGCGCACCACCATCGGGAAGTCCTTGGCGTAGTCGGCATAGTAGACGTCGCCGACGCGCGGATCGGGTGTCGCCGGATGGAAGTAGATCGGGACGTCGAGCGCCTCGGCGCGTTCGTAGATCGGCCAGAAGCGCTTGTCGTCGAGGAAGGTGCCGTTCGAGAGCCCGTGCATCATCGCGCCCTTGAAACCGAGCTTGGTCACCGCGCGCTCGAGCTCGTCGGCCGCGGCCTTGGGATCGTTCGAGGGTAGCGCCGCGAAGGCGGCAAAGCGCGTCGGATACGCCGCACAGGCCGCGGCGAGCCGGTCGTTGACGCCGCGCACCAGCACGGCCGCGCCTTCGGCCGGCAGCTTCTGCGCCGACGGCGCGCCGTGCGAGATCACCTGCATGTCGATGCCGGCCTCGTCCATCTCCTTGATGCGAAGTGCGCCGAGATCGAACAGCCGGTCCATCTGCGGTCCCGGCCGGCCGGATTCGAGGCCGACATAGGTCTTGGACAGTTCCGCGTCCCAGTAGTGCTCTTCGACGGCAATGACCGGGCAATTCGGCTTCTTGAACATTTCACTCCCCTTCGAAAATTGAGCCCGTTTGGTATCAGGGGCGCGGCGCCCTGTCACGGCGGGGCGAGGCCCGTTCCAACGCGGCGGCCTGGACCGCGCGCGAAGCTTCTCTCTATGATGTCGGCAAAACAACGCGACAGCGAAGGGGCATGGATGTTTCGTAAAATCTTCGGGTCCAAATTCCTTGGACCCAAATCGTTCGGGACAGCAGCGCTGCTGCTGATCTTGTCTCCCCTCGCCGCACAGGCGCAGGACTGGCCGCAGCGGCAGGCGATCAAGGTGGTCGTTCCGTTCACCGCCGGCAGCAGCACCGACATCGCGGCCCGCACCGTGGTCGATCAGGTCGGCCGGCAGCTCGGCCAGACCTTCGTGGTCGAGAACAAGGGCGGCGCCGGCACCTCGCTCGGCTCGTATCTTGCCGCCAAGGCCGATCCGGACGGCTACACCATCTTGATCAACTCGACCTCGCAGGTGGTCGTCGCCTCGACTTACGCCAAGCTGCCCTACAGCGTCGCGGACGATTTCGCCCCGATCGGCGGCATTGCCGACATTCCGTTCCTGGTCGGCACCAACACCAAATACAAAACGCTGAAAGAGCTGATCGAGACGGCGAAGAAGCCCGACGGAAACATCCTCTACGGCACCGCCGGCGCAGGCTCCTCCGGCCATCTGTTCATGGAGCTGCTCCGGCTCACCGCCGGATATCCGGTGACCCACGTGCCGTTCCGCGGAACGCCCGAGGCCATGACCGAGATGATCGCCGGTCGCCTCGACATGTATCCGACGCCGGCCGCCAACGCGATCCCGCTCACCCGCGACAGCAAGATCAGCTCGCTTGCGGTCAGCTCGCCCAAGCGGCTGCCGACCATGCCGGAGGTCGCGACCTTGCGTGAGCTCGGCCTGCCCGACGCCGAATACCAGTTCTGGGTCGCCGCCTTCGCGCCGGCCAAGACGCCGAAACCGATCGTCGAGCGGCTCAACCGCGAGATCGTCGCGGCCTTGAATGTGAAGGATGTTGCCGACAAACTCCTGGCGCTCGGCGGCAGCCCGATGCCGATGACGGTCGCCGAGTTCGAAGGCTTCATAAAGAAGCAGCTCGAGCTCAACGCCAAGATCGTCAAGGCAGCCGGCTATCAGCCGCAATAAGTTCAGGGAGAATTCGTCACATGGAAGCGTTCAGTCTGACGAAAGAGCAGGAGTGGAATCCCAAGAAGCACGTCGAGAAGATTCTCGGCGAGGTCGAGGACGGCGATTACACCGTGGCCTGCTGGGAGCCCGGACAGATTAGCCCGAACCACTGCCATCCGCACGCGACCGAGATCTATTTCTGCTTCTCCGGCGGCGGCAAGATGCGCACGCCGAAGGAGACGATCGACGTGGTGCCTGGCTCCTTCGTGGTGCATCCGCCGGGCGAGGTGCACGAATACATCAACGGGCCGCAGCGCACGCTGTTGTTCCGGGTGCGCTACGGCTCCGATATGCTGTCGCGCCATGTGGAATGGCGCGGCCACGCTGACTTCAAGCAGAGCGCCGCGGACGCCGAATACTATCGGCAGCACCCGCCGGTCTGACGTTCTCCCCAAGGCCGAGAAACAGGCCGCGAAACGCCATTGGTTCACCATGCGCGCTGTGCCATGGTGAACCACTCGCCTCGAATTTTTCCAAAATCCTAATCGTTCGAAACCTTCCCCACCGGGATGTTCAACGGATCCTTAGCGTAGTTCCCGTACGATGCAGTCCATGGCCAACTCCGCCGAAGTCCGCAGCACCGAGCGCCGGCGCATCCCCCGGCAGAAAAGCTTTCTGCGCGGCATGATCTATTTCAACAATCGCCGTAGCGTCGCCGACTGCCTGATCCGCGACATCTCGCCTTACGGCGCGCGGCTGATCTTCTCGGACGCGGTGAACACGCCGGACCTGCTCGACCTCTACATCCCGCAGAAGGAACAGACGCTCCGCTCGCAGGTGATCTGGCGGGTCGGCCACGAGGTCGGCGTCGCGTTCCCGCAGGCCATTCACCCGCCGCAGCCCGCCACGGCCGCAAGCGGCCCGGGCGACCTCGCCGACCGCGTGGCCAAGCTCGAGGCCGAGGTGGCGGCGCTCAAGCGCACGCTGAAAAAGCTCCATTCCGGCCCCGACACCGATCTCGCGTGACCCGGCTCCGCGGCCAGCCCGCAGAAACCGCTTGTTCCCTCTTTGTTCTTGACATATATTGCGCGCGTTTTTCACGCGGCAGCCCATGACCGTATTCACCCCGCACCAGGACGCCGCGTTGAATGCCGTCGCCGATTGGCTCAAGGCCAGGCCCGGCCAAGGCGGCACGCCGCAGACCTTCCGGTTGTTCGGCTTTGCCGGCACCGGGAAGACAACGCTGGCCCGTCACATTGCCCAGGACGTCGACGGCAAGGTGCTGTTCGCGGCCTTCACCGGCAAGGCTGCGCTGGTCATGCGCAGCAAGGGCTGCGAGCGCGCCTCGACCATCCACAGCCTGATCTACAAGACCCGCGAGAGCGGCGAAGAGATCCCGAGCTTCGACCTCTGGGACGATGCGCCGGCCTCCAAGGCGTCGCTGATCGTGATCGACGAATGCTCGATGGTCGACGCCGAGCTCGGCCGCGACCTGATCTCGTTCGGCGTGCCGCTGCTTGTCCTGGGCGACCCGGCGCAGCTGCCGCCCATCCAGGGCGGGGGCTTCTTCACCGATGCCGAGCCGGACGCGATGCTGACCGAGGTGCACCGCCAGGCCGCGGACAATCCGATCGTGCGGCTGTCGATGGACATCCGTGAGGGCCGCGAGCTCGAACCCGGCCGCTATGGCGAGACCCAGGTCGTGAGCAAGCAGTCGCTCGATCCGGCCCGCGTGCTCGAAGCCGACCAGGTGCTGGTCGGAAGGAACGCCACGCGGCGCGCCTACAACGCGCGGATGCGGCTGCGACGCGGCTTCGAAGGCGAGATGCCGCTGACCGGCGACAAGCTCGTTTGCCTGCGCAACAACAAGCGCAAGGGCCTGTTCAACGGCGGGCTGTGGTCGGTGAAGGAGAAGCCCACCACCCGGCGCGACTTCGTCAGCATGCGGATTCAGCCCGATGACGGCTACGCCGGCAAGGGCATCAAGGTCTCGGTGCGGCCCGAATGCTTCACGGGCGGCATCGAAGGCGTCGAATGGATGATGCGCAAGCATTATGACGAGTTCGACTACGGCTATGTGCTGACCGTGCACAAGTCGCAGGGCTCGCAGTGGGACGACGTGGTGCTGTTCGACGAGTCCTTTGCGTTCGGCGAGAGCCGCCAGCGCTGGCTCTACACCGGCGTGACCCGCGCCGCGAAGCAGTTGACAGTGGTGGTGTGAAGGCACGAGCCTTCCCGGACCAACCATCCGGGGAGAGCGTCATGCCGAGCGAAAGCAAGAGCCGCAGCATCGAGGGGCGCCTTCGCGCCATCGAGGACCGGCTCGACATCCTCAACCTGATCGCCAGCCATCCGCCGAGCGCCGACAGCGGCGCCGATTACTTCACGCGGCAGGTCTACACCGAGGACGGCGTGATCGATCTCGGCGGCGGCAAGACCGCGAGCGGCAACGAGGAGGTCGCCGCGATGGTCAAGACGCCGGGGCACCAGGCCGCGATCGCGGGCGGGCTTGCGCATTTCTGCGGCCTGCCGCGGATCGAGATCGACGGCGATACCGCGACGGTGACGTCCTATCTGCAGATCATCACGCCGCATCCGAACGCCGAGCCGCACGAGGTGCCAAACCACGGCACCACGAAAGGATTCCGGATTCACCGCGTCGGCGCCAACCGCTGGGAGCTCATCCGCACGGCCTCAGGCTGGAAGATCAAGCGCCGCACCTTGCGGCCGCTCGACGGCACGGCGCCCGTCCAGGAGTTGCTGCGTGGCGCGTTGAAGATTTACGAAACCGCCGGCTGAGGCTTGATCAGCCGCTCGATCTCACCGCCGGCGCCGCGTCGGCTGCGTGGGCGTGGTCAGCTTCTGGAACAGCGCGATCAACGCGGGCGTCTCAGGCTTCTTGACGCGAGCGCTCCGAAAATGCCGGTGACGCGCGCCGCGGCGCGTGGACTTCGACTCGCGCTCCGGCGTCTCGTCGACCTCGGGCCGAGGCTGCGGCAGCGGTACCGCCTGCGGATCGAGCTTGGCCATCTGCATCTCGGCCGAAGCGGCAGGTTCGCTGCGTTCCACTGACGGTTGATCCGTCCCGGCAACGTCCAGTGCCACGGCGTCCTGCCTGGTCACGTCCTGGCCGGTGACGTCGAGCTTGGCCAACGCCTTCGGCGCCTTGGAGGGCCGGGGCTTCGGCATCGGCAGGATCGCAACGGCCGGCTGCTCGGGCGTCAGCGCCGGCGGCCAGACCTGCTCGACGTCCGGTGCCTTGGCGACGGTCTGCACAGCCGCCACTTCGGGCCGATGCGCAGGACGCGGCAAAGGCGGCGACAGCGGCAGCTGCAAATCTGACGATTTGGCCTCGGACGATTTGATCTCGGCAGGCGCAGCAGCAGCGGGCGCTGCGGCGAGTTGCAGCGATGCGCTCTGCACCGGTGCGCTCGGCTGCTCACTTGGCGCCGGGGTGCTTGGCGCCGGGGTGCTTGATGCTTGCGCGCTTGCGGCTTGCGCGTTCGCCGCCTGTGCGTTCTGGGCCTGTGCGTTTTGGGCCTGTCCGCTCTGCGCCGCCACGTTGAACGTCTTCGGCCGCACGATGGTCTGCACCTGCACGACCTTCGGCCGCAGCACCTCGAACGGCGCCGAGATGCGATCGGCAGCCGTGAGCTGCTCGCCCGCAGCGTCCGCCTTGGGCGTCGGCTGCTTCGCAGCGACCAGCACGGCCGGCTGCGGCCGCGGCCCGCAGCTCGACACCGGCTTCTTGTAGAAGCCGCGCTGATAGTAAGAGATAGCGCGGTCCTCGCTGCATCCGGCCGCACGATAGGCCGTGGCCAGGTACTTCACCGCGTAGGTCATGTTGGTGTCGGCGTCGAGCAGGCCTTCGGCGGTTCCGCCGTAGCCCATCGACTTGGCGGTGCCGAGGCGGATCTGCATCAGGCCGTAGTTGCCTTTGCTGACGACGCGCGGATTGCCCTTGCTCTCGATATGGATGACACGGCGCACCAGCGACTCCGGCACGCCATAGGCCGACGCGTGCTTGGTGATCAGCGCATCATGTGGGCCCGCGAGCGCGCTGCTCGCGAGCGAGACAAACGCGCAAGTGCCCGAAGCAAGGACAGCCCACCCTGGAAGCGTTCTTGTCATCGGAGTTGTGATAGCCGCAACACTCTCCCCTTTCAAGGAAAAGCCATGTTCTGCTTGGATTTGCGCGGAACAGCGTTGCGAAACCGCCGCAGCCCTCTGGATAACTCGCGCCACAATCGCACTTGCCCCAAAACGGCTGCACTTGCCCCAATATGGCGCGACCCGCTGGACGGGCCCGCCACACAATGGCAAGAATCCGGCGCTGTCAGGGTGGTATTTCGGGGTGGGAACAATGGCCGAGAGCGCCAAAGAGAACGTAAAGCGTGTGTTCTATGTTCGTTTCGTCAACCACCCGATCTATCTCGATCTGATCGCACAGCGGCCCGAGATCCGGCTCGATAAGCTTGAAAACGATTCGCCCGATGCCGTGACCCATCCGGTGATGGCGGCGGCCCATGCGTATCAGGTGAGTTCGGCGCGCGACGAGCTGCCGATGAAGTATCACGCCACCAGGGACCTGCTGGCGCGGTCGCCGAACCTCCTGATCGTGTCGACCGGCGGCGCCGGCTACGACACCGTCAACGTCAAGGACTGCACCGACGCGGGCGTCCTCGTGGTGAACCAGACCGGCGGCAATGCCGACGCGGTCGCGGCGCACGTGCTCGCCATGGTGCTGATGCTGTCGAAGCAGATCATCCAGACCAATCACACGTTGCGCAAAGGCACGATGCACGATCGCAACGCCTTCATGGGCTCGGACATCAACAACCGCACCATCGGCATCGTCGGCCTCGGCAATGTCGGCCGACGTGTTGCCCGGCTGTGCAAAACTTTGTTCGACATGAACGTGCTGGCCTTCGATCCTTATCTCGACGAGAAGACCATCGAGGAGCGCGGCGCCACGAAAGTCACGCTCGACGAGCTGCTTCGCCGCTCCGACTTCGTCTCGATCAACTGCCCGCTCGACGACGCCTCGCGCAACATGATCAGCACGCGCGAGTTCGGGCTGATGCAGAAGCACGCCTTCTTCATCACCACGGCGCGCGGCTTCATCCATGACGAGAAGGCGCTGGAGGAGGCGCTGCGCGGCAAGCAGATCGCCGGTGCGGGCCTCGACGTCTGGTCGAAGGAGCCCCCGCAGCCGGATCATCCGCTGCTGCAGTTCGACAACGTGATCGCGAGCCCTCACACCGCGGGGGTGACCAAAGAGGCGCGCGCCAACATGGGCAAGTTCGCCGCCACGCAGCTGATCGATGCGCTCGACGGCAAGCGCCCGCCGCGCATCGTCAATCCGGACGTGTGGCCGGTCTATGCCAAGCGGTTCGAGCACGCCTTCGGCTTCCGTCCGGAGTGAGCGGCCGGAGCCGCTCCACCGTCAGATCGTGTGATCCCGAGCCCTCGCCACTACGGGGCGTGCTGGATCACGACGTGATTGTTGCTGTCATGAGTCAGCGTGAAGTCGCTGCTCGTGTAGCTGCCATCGAAGTTCAGCTTCGCCGCAACGGTGCCGTGATCGACGACGCGCAGAACCCCGCTGCCTGCATCGAATGACAGCCTGGTGGTCGCCCCGATCAGCAGATTGCTCAGCGTGATCATGTCGCTGTCGTCGAAGCCCGAGATGTCGCCCGTGAAATGCCGGACGTCATCGAGAATGAGATTGCCGCCCAGGCCGCCTGAGAAGTCGACGTCCGTGTTCGACGCGCCGCCGAAGTCGATGGCGCCGTCGTCGATGATGCTGGCGGTGCCGCCCCGCGCGACACCATCGACCAGGATCAACCCACTGTCGGAGGTCAGCTGTCCGGCATTCTTGACCAGGCCGTGGATCGAGATGCTGCCGTCCGCCGCCACAAGGGTGCCGTTGTTGGTCACCGTGCCGGTGATGTCGATCGAGCCGCCATCGGCGATGAAGCCGCCGTTGAAGTCGTTGATGACATTTCCCGTGATCGTCAGGTCGCCCTCGGAGTACATCCCGCCGAAATTCCTCACGGTGCCGTCGATGTTGATGTGGCTGTAAGAGGCCGCATCGAGGATGCTGTAGTTGTTCAGCCCGGCATTGAGATTGACGGTCGCGTCGCCTGCGGTGGGATCGCCCGCGGCGAGGATCAGCCCGTAGTTGGTGACGCTGCTTTCGACATCGAGCGTCGCGCCCGGCGTCGCGTCCAGCTCGCCTGCATTGAAGATCTGGTTGGTGCCGGTGTCGAGCGTGAGCGTGCCGCCCTGCGCCTCGATCTGCCCGCCATTGCCGAGCTGCATCCTCGCGTCGCCGATCTGGCCCTGCCCCGCGATATAGGCGCCGTCATTCAGGAGCCGGACGCCCAATGTGGCATCCGCCGCGGTGCCGATGCTGATCGGACCGGCATTGCCGGAAAGGCCCATCGCGATATCCGGCTCGCAGCCGCAACCGCCGGAGATGATGGTGCTCTTGGCGATCAGCAGCGAGGCGCCGTGTCCGGTGAAGCTGTCCAGCGTCAGCGTGCCGGGCACATCGATCACCCCGCCGGTGACCTCCAAAGTCGCGTCGCGAACCGCGAGCTTCGCGTCGTCGAAATTCGCCGTGCCGACGCGGAGCTTGTAGATCGTATGATCCGTGTCCATCGTCACGGTGAAATCGGTCTGCCGGGTGATCAGGACCGTGCTGCCCGCATTCGGCACGGTACCGGCCTGCCACTTGCTGGCATCATCGAAATTGCCGTCGACTCCATGGCCCCACGAAGCCGTGTTGAACACGACCGGCACGAAGGTCGCGTCCGATATCTCGGCGAGGAAGCCGTGATGCGTCGAGCCATCGTTGTCGCTGCCGGCCACGGTGCCGTTGTTGGCGATGCCGTAGGCGCCGCCGGAGCCCGCCAGGTCCACGGTCGAATAGACGCCGCCGCTGTAGACGAAGGGATGCACCGTCCCGGCGCCATCCATGTAGAAGCCGGCGATCTGGCCGGCATTGTTGATGCTGACGGCGCCGCTGCCGAAACCGGCCGCGCCGGGCATCGCGATCGTCGTGAACTGGCCGTTGTGCAGAAGGAATCCGTGACGGATGCCGGTCGTGGTGTCGACATAGGTGCCGACGATGTCGCCGAAGTCGTTGATGTCGAGCGCGATGACCGGATTGCTGCCGACGCCCGAGCCCGCCAGATCGAGATCGCTGAAGCCCGAGCCGGACGACCACATGAACTCGTGCTGCACGCCGCCGTCCATGTAGGTGCCGACCACCTGGCCGGCATTGTTCATGCCCATGACCTCCATGCTGCCCGCATCGGCATTGGGATCATCGAGCGTCGTGGCGGTGCCGCCGATATAGATGAAGCCGTGGAAGCCGGTCGCGTCCAGATAATTGCCCGCGATCTGGCCTGGGTCGTTGATGTCCCGCGCATCGACGCCGAAGGTCGCCTGCGCAAAGGTCAGCTCGGACACGACGCCGCCGGTGCTGACGAAGCTATGGCCGGTGAAATCCGGATCCGCGCTGGTCGAATAGCGGCCGACGAAGTCGCCGTGGATGTTGGAGTTGCGGATCTCGGTGCCGAAGGATGAGGGATCTCCAGATGCGGCAAGGACAGTGCCCGCATGATCGAATTCCGTAACGTCGTAGGTGAAGCTCATGCCGAGCGTCGTCGTGAAGCTGTGGTCGACGCCATCCAAGGTGACGTAGTAGCCGCCCACCTGCCCGAGATTGTTGATGGAGGTGAAATTGGTAAGGAATCCCGGGACGACCGGCGCGTCGAACGAGTAGAACTGCCCATCCTGGTAGATGAAGCCGTGAGTTTTGTAATTGTCGTCTATGTACTTGCCGACGACCTGTCCCCAATCGTTCACGTCTGCCGCAGTGTTGAATTTGTCGGGGCCGTTGTTGGGGTGAGCATCGATGGTCGTAAACGTACCGTTTTCGTAGATGAAGGCGTGGTAGCCCGTGGCACCACCGTTGTAATCGCCGACGATCACCCCGGCATCGTTGATGCCATGCAAAAATGTGTACGCGCCCGCATTATCGAGTTGCGTGACAGTTCCACCGTCCCAGATGAAGCCATGTGAGAAGTTGAGAGAGGAGTCCTGGAAGCCGCCGACAATCTGGCCTTGGCCGTTGACGTCGCTCACGTACGTTCTGCCGTCGGCGTCGGCCACGATGGGAGTAAAGGCGCCGCCTGAGTAGAGGAAGCCCGCCGGAAAATCCGGATGAGCATCGGACCATGTCGCGCCGACGATGTCGCCCTGGTCGTTGATCCCGATCAAAGACGTATTGTCCGCGCCCGGCACATCGAAGGGCGTGAACGTGCCGTTGGCAAAGATGAACCCCTGGGCGTGATAGTTGAAGAATTCGTCCACGCTGTAGACGGTGCCGACCATCTCGCCATTGTTGTTGATGTGGCCGAGCGAGGCGCCTTCCGGCCCGAAGGTCGTAAAGTTCAGCGGCGCGATTTTGTCCGTCATGGCAATTGTCCCCGGTTCACTTCGCAATCAATTCGTCGGCTGAGCGGACGCGCTGCGACACAGGCAATGCGAACCCGCGCGCACGATTTCACGTGCACGCGCAAGCAGTCCTGTTTGTCGGAAACCCCAGCACCCTCGCCCCGTCACATTCGCCGCAAACCATAGTTGAAACCGCGGTTCCACAACAACGGAAATTGCAGCGCTCTCCCATTAAGGAAACCAGCCGAAAGGCCCTTGCTGCACCGCGCTGGGACAGCCGAATTTCACAGAAGCGGTATATACAGGTAGGGTGCGGCAGCCCGCTGACTTCCGCGGCATACGCGCCAATATGGGGCAAATTCGACGCCGGCAACCCATTTCCGCGCTCAAAGGGCGCCGGCGGCGTTTGTGCCATCAAATCAAGGTCGACGAGTCATGGTGCTGGATCACCACGTGGCCGAAGCCGTCGTCGGCCAGCGCGAAGTCGCTCTGCGTGTAGCTGCCGACGAAGCTGAGCTTGGCCTTGACGCCGCCATCGTGTTCAACGACACGCAACACGCCGGTGCTCTCGTTGTATGCAAGCCGCGTGTCGATATCGCGCAGCAGGTCCTGCAGCAGAATCCTGTCGCTGTCATCGAAGCCCGAGATGTCGCCACCCCGGAAAGCCGCATGGTCCTGCAGGATCAGGAGGCCGCCCTCGTCGCCCTGGAACTCGATGTGGGAGCGTAACGCCGAGCCGACGATGTCGATGATGCCGTCGTCGAGGATGGTGGCGTCGCCCTGCAGCGCGCCGACCATGAGGGAGCCGCCGGCGCCCGCCAGCAGCGTTCCGGAATTCTTGACAAGACCTTGCACCAAAACGGAGCCGCCCGAGGCGAAGTAGCCCTGATTGTTCAAGTTGCCGACGATGTCGATCGAGCCGCTGTAAGCGATGATGCCGCCGTTGGCGTCATTGAAGACATTTTCCGAGATCGTGAGAGCGCCATCGGAGAATATCCCGCCGTAATTCTTCACCGACCCGTTGATGTAGACGGTGCTGCCAAAGCCAGCGTCGAGCGTTCCGAAGTTTTCGAGACCGTCATCGAGAACGAGCGTAGCGATGCCGGCGTCGGAATCGTCGTCGGCAAAGATCTGCCCGATGTTGCTGACCGCGCTCTCGACATTGAGCGTCGAGCCCGCCGTCACGTCCAACTCGCCCGCGTTGAAGATCCGGTGGATGCCGGTGTCGACCGTGAGCGTGCCGCCCTGCGCCTCGATCCGGCCTTCATTGATGAGCTGCATCATCGCGTCGCCGATATGGCCCTGCCCCGCGATATAGGCGCCGGCGTTGTCCAGCCGGACGACGGAAGCAACGCCCGCCGCGATACCGATGCTGATCGGCCCGGCATGGCCGGAAAGCCCCATCGCGATATCCGGCTCGCAGCCGCAGCCGCCGAGGATGATAGTGCTCCTGCCGAGCAGCAGAGAAGCTCCGTCGCCGGTGAAGCTGTCCAAGGTCAGCGTGCCCGGCACGTCGATATAGCCGCCGGTGACCTTCAAGGTCGCGTCGTGGACCGCGAGCGTCGCTCCGTCGAAATCGGCAGTGCCGACACGGAGCTTGTTGATCGTGCGATCCGAATCCATCGTTACGGTGAAGTCGGTCTGCCTGGTGATCAAGACGACGCTGCCGGCATCCGGCAGCGAACCGGACAGCCACTTGCTGGGGTCATCGAAATTGCCATCCACGCCATGGTCCCACACCGCCTTGTTGATCGGCGGCGGAGGTGGCGGCGGCGGCGCCTGAAGGCTCGCGCCGGAAATCTCGGCGACGAAACCATGATGGGTGGCGCCGTCGTTGTCGCTGCCGGCCACGGTGCCGTTGTTGCTGATGCCGTAGGCGCCGCCCGAGTCCGGCAGGTCCACGGTGGAATAGGCACCGCCGCTCAAGACGAACGGATGGAAGTGAGCGTCGAGCCCCATATAGAAGCCGGCGATCTGGCCCGCGTTGTTGATGCTCGACACGCCGGTGCCCAAGCCGCCCGGGACCTTGATGGCCGTGAACTCGCCGTCGTCCAACAGGAAGCCATGAAACTTGCCGCTGGCTGAATCCCGGTAGCTGCCGACAATCTGACCGAAATCGTTGATATCCAACGCCACGAAAGCATTGCTGCCGGCACCGGCACCCGACAGGTCGAGATCGGTATAGCCCGCGTCGGACGACCACACGAACGCGTGCTGGACGCCACCGACCGAATAGGTGCCGATCACCTGGCCGGCATTGTCCATGCCCATGACCTCGGTGGTGCCCGCATCTGCGTTCGGATCGTCGAGCGTTGTGATGCTGATGTTTTCGTTATCGACGTCAGTGCCGATGAAGCCGTGCTGTTGGCCTCCGACATCCAGATAGTTGCCCGCGACCTGGCCGGGGTCATTGATGTCCCGCGCATCGACGCCGCCCACCGCCTCCGCAAAGGTGATGATGGTCACGTCATTGCTGCCGACGCCGCCAACGAAGCTGTTGATGAAGCCTCCGTCGTCGACGTAACGCCCGACGGTGAAGCCATGGACGTTGGAATTGCGGATTTCGGTGCCGAACGGTGCGGTGGCGTCCGGATGGTCGAGATGGCTCACGTCGTAGGTGAAATACTCGGCGAGCAACGTGACAAAGCCCTCGCCGCTCGCGAAGCCGCCGATCTGGTACTGGCCGGACACCTGACCGAGATTGTTGATGCCGGTGATCTGTATCGAACCCGGATCAGCGCCGAAACCGTCCGGAACCTCGATCGTGTAGTACTGGCCGTCGGCAAAGACGAAGCCGTGCGAGTGGCCGTCGAAATCGAAGTAGGTACCGGCGATCTGCCCCCAGTCGTTGATATCCCCTGGAGTCGTGAACGCAGCTCCGGGCACGTCGAAGTCCGTCATACCGTTGGTGCTGTCGTACACAAAGCCGTGCCCGGGACCGCCGAGTTGATAAAAGCCGACGACCTGCCCGACATTGTTGTTGCCCAAGGCGAAGGTTCGATCTGCCCCGGGCCCATCGAGCTGCGTTGTGGCTCCGCCTTGAAGGATGAAACCGTGATTGCCGCTGCCGTCGGAGAAGTCTCCGACGATCTGGCCCGCATCGTTGATGTCCTGAGCCTCGATCGTGGAGAGGGTGCCGACATGCGTTACGGTTACGGCGTGGAAGCTTCCTCCCGAGTACGAGAAGGCGCTGGACCCGCCGATGGCGGCCCCGACCAGCACCCCCAGGGCATTGATGCCGAGCACCTGGTTGTCGACGCTGCCGTGGATGTCGATGAACTTGCCGTTGCTCAGATAAAAGCCGTGGGTCTCACCATTGATCCCGTAAAAGCCGACCACCTCGCCGTTGTTGCTGACCTTGGTCGCTCCGGTGAAAGACCCGCCCGGAACGGTGATGACCGTAAAGTTCGTCAGCTCGAGATCGTTCGACATGGCAATGTCCCCCGTTCAATTCACGTTCGGTTTGGCGAAAGCGGCTGCTGCGCAAAAGTGAAATCGCGCGCACGACGTCGCGTGCGCGCCAAGCAAAATTCCAAATGTCAGAAATTCAGCCCCGCTCCTCCGTCACCCGGCATAAACCATAATTGAAACGATTGAGCCGCGAAAACGAAAATTGCGCGAAGCGCCGTGGAGGTAATCGGTGCCGGTCTCGTGCATCACACCGATACACTTCGATTTCACAGAAAAGACATGTCGAATTGATGCCTGATCCCCCTGTTTTCCCTCCGGGCTTGCGCTAGTCTCTGCGCCCACTCGGAAATTTCCTCCACGGAGACTTGCTATGGCGAAGAAGGGCTACCTCGTTTCGGCGTATCGTTCGATCAAGGATCCGGACAAGCTTGCGGCCTATGCCAAGCTCGCGGGCCCCGCCTTCGGAAAATACGGCGCCAAATATCTAGCCCGCGGTGATGCGGCGCAGGCCTATGAGGCCGGCATCAAGCAGCGCATCGTGATCGTCGAGTTCGAGAGCGTCGCCAAGGCGGTCGAGGCCCATGACAGCCCCGAATACCAGGCCGCGCTGAAGGCGCTGGACGGCGGCGTCGAGCGCGACCTGCGCATCGTCGAGGGGCTCGAGTAGCCCCTCGCCTTTCGCGCGCGCCCTACTTCACAGCCTGCGGCGCGCCGCGAAACACACCATCCTTGAAGAACATCCGGAACGGCGTCGTTCCGGATGTTTTTCCATCGAACGAGCGGAAGCGTCCGTTGGTGCAGAGCGTGCCGCCCTGCTCCGGCACTGCGTCGTATTCGGCGACGTGCAGATAAAGCTCGCTCGGCGGCAGCGTCGCCATGAAGGTGGTAACGCATTTGCCGCCACTGATCACCGGATCGTAGCCCTTGATGATGTAGCCGCCGCCACCGGTCGACGGGAACGTGCTGGTGAGCAGCGGCCAGTCTGCGAAATTTTCTTTGGAGCTTTCTTGCGCGCGGACGGCTTGCGGCGCGAGCGCAAGGCAAGCGGCGACCAAGGCAATATGAGAATGGCGCATCGGAAATCTCCCCTCGTTGGCAATATCGAAGGAGATACCGACGCGACGCGCTATTCGGATGCAGCGTTCACGGGCTTGTGACGCGGGCGCTCCAATGCGCTAGCTTCACGCCACGACATACGAAGAACAGGGAGCCGAGCATCATGCCCAAGGGCTACTGGGTGACGATCTATCGCAAGATCAACGATCCGGCGAAGCTTGCGTCCTATGCGGAACTCGCGCCGAAGGCCACGGCGCCGTTCGGCGGCAAGTACCTCGCCCGCGCCACCGCGTCGAACGCCTATGAGGCGGGCCTGAAGGACCGCATCGTGATCTCGGAATTCCCGAGCGTCGAGCAGGCCAAGGCCGCGTATGAGAGCGACGGCTACAAGGCCGCACTGAAGGCGCTCGGCGACGGCGCCGAGCGCGATGTGCGGATCGTTGCGGGGTTGGAGTAGCCGCGCCTACACATCCTTCGGGATCGGCCGCGGGCGTCCGCTTTCATCGATCGCCACGAACGTGAAGGTCGCGTCCGTCACCTTCTCCTGGATGTGGGTCTGGAACCGCCGCGCCCAGGCCTCGACGTGAATCTTCATCGAGGTCCGCCCCACGCTCTCGACCTCCGTGTAGACCTCGAGCACGTCGCCGACCCGCACCGGGCGGATGAACTGCATGGCATCGAGCGCCACGGTGACGACGCGGCCGCGGGCGCGCTCGACACCGGCGATGCCGCCGGCCTGGTCCATGCGCGACAGCACCCAGCCGCCGAAGATGTCGCCGTTGGCGTTGGTGTCCGCCGGCATCGCGCTGATGCGGACCGTGAGCATGCCGCGCGGCGTGGTGTCGCTGTCTGCCATCGTGAAGGAGCCCCTCCTGTTGCCGCCCCATCTTAGGGGTTCACGGAACCGTGTGAAAACGTGTTTGGTTGATCAGCCACCGCGGCGATAGATTCAGGGCAACGATATTCAGGGAGACATCCATGCGACTTCAGGCTCTGGTCGGCACCGCCTTTGCGGCACTCGCTGCCGTTGCAGCGCTTCCCCTCGTGCGCGCCCATTCGGAAAGCGCGGTGCGGATCGAGGCGCCGAAGGTCGATGCCGCGGAGGCAAGCGGCCTGCAGACCGCGGTCATCGCCGGCGGCTGCTTCTGGGGCATCCAGGCGGTCTATCAGCACACCAAGGGCGTGACCAAGGCCGTGTCCGGCTATGCGGGCGGCGACAGGAAGGACGCCGACTACCAGCGCGTCAGCAGCAGCCGCACCGGCCATGCCGAGGCCGTGCAGGTGACGTTCGATCCGAAGGTGATCTCCTACGGCAGGATTCTGCAGATCTTCTTCTCGGTGGCGCACAACCCGACCGAGCTGAACCGCCAGGGACCGGACCACGGCCCGCAGTATCGCACCGAGATTTTCCCACAGAGCGAGGAGCAGGCGAAGATCGCCAAGGCCTATGTGGCGCAGCTCGACGGCGCGAAGGCGTTCCCGAGCCCGATCGTGACCAAGACCGGCACCATGAAGGCCGCGTTCTATCCGGCCGAGGCGTACCATCAGGATTACGCGTTCAACAATCCGCGCAACATGTACATCGTCATCAATGACGCGCCGAAGGTGGAGAACCTGAAGCGGCTGTTCCCGGACCTCTATCGCGACAAGCCGGTGCTGGTCGCGGACGCCAAGTAACGTCCGAGCGACGCTTTACGCGGTGGCCGCCAGCGCCCCGACGGCCCGGCTCGGATACTTCCGCTCCACGAGCTTTGGGATGGACTTGATCAGCCCGCCAAGCTCGCCGGAGGTGAGCAGCAGCACGACGTCGTCGGGCTTCAGGATGCCGTCGAGCCTCTGCAAGGCGGCCTCCGGATCGACGAACGGCTCCGCATCGAAGTTCGCACTTCTCACGCGCGCGACGATCTCGTCCTGCGTCAGCTGCGCATGCGTGCCCGCGCCCTGGGACGCCGGCTCGTAGATGAAGATCTTTGTCGCGCCCTCGAACACGTCGTCGTAAGCCGCGATCGCCTCGCGGTTCCGCCACGTGAAGGTGTGCGGCTCGAACACCACCATCAGGCGCCGGTCGGGGAAGTGCAGCTTGACCGCCGCAATGGCGCTCCTGGCCTTCTCGTAAGACGAGCCGAAGCCTTCGAACACCGGCACGGCCGATGCGGGCGAGAGCAGCTCCATGCGGCGCTTGACGCCCATGAACGAGCTCACGCCGGCGCACAGCTCCTCCGGCGACAAGAGCCCCTTCTCGAGCAGCATGGCGCTGATGCCGACGATGTTCTCGATGTTGTGGTTGCCGAGATGGTAGGTCGAAAGCCGGACCACCTCGTCGCTGCCGCGCATCAGGTCGAAATCGGTCCTGGCGCCGCGGGCGATATTCTCGGCGTGCCAGTGAGCCTTGTCGTCCAGGGCATAGAAGATCGCCCGCCGGCCGGTCGCCTGAACGAGCGCGTGGGCGTGCGGCTCGCTGCTGCATGCGGCCAACAGGCCGTCCGACGGGAGCCGGTCGAGCAGCGCGCGGAACGGCTTCAGATAGTCCGCGTGGGTCGGAAACACATTGATGTGGTCGTGCGTCGCCGACGTCAGCAGCACGTTGCGCGCGTTGTAGCGCAGGAACTTCGAGGTGTTGTCCCAATTCGACGACGGATATTCGTCGCCCTCGAGGACGAACACCGGACCCTGCCCGCGTTGCGCGTAGCTCTCGAAGCCGTTGGTGACCTCGCCGATGAAATAGCTCGGATCTTTCTTCGCGATCCGCAGACACCAGGCGAGCAGCGCCGTGCAGGTCGACTTGCCGTACGAGCCCGCGACGACGATGTTCTCGGACGCGACCGTCAGCTCATGCACGATGTCCGCGAACGAACGCACCAGCTTGCCGCTGGCAAAGGCGGCCCGCACCTCCTCGTTGGTCTCAGGGACCAGCTTGGCGTTCTTGCCGATGACGATGACGTCGGCATCGGCCGGAATGTTCTCCTTGCGGTAGCCTTTCGCGAACGGGACGTTGGCGCTCTTGAGGTAGTCGCTCACCGGCGGATAGAAGCCCTCGTCCGAGCCGCTGATCTCCACACCCATCTGCTTCAGGAGCAACGCCGTGGCGCTCATGCCTTTGCCGGCAATCCCGATGAAGTGCGCCTTCGAAAAGTTCATTGGTTCCCCACCCGACAGCGGCATTCCTAATGGATGACAGCCGGCGGTTCCTCAGCCCGGTGCTGAGTCCGAATTGTATTGACGCGTTTCCGGCCGCTGTAAAGTTTCTCGTTCGAGCGTTAATATGCCACCTCCCCACGCCAGGAGCCGGGCATGAGGCGACGGGAATTCTTGAGCCTTTTGGGAGGCGCCGCGGCCGCATGGCCGCAGGCGGCGCAGGCGCAGCAGCAGGATTGGCCGAACCGGCCGATCCGCTTCATCGTGCCGCTCGCGGCCGGTGGCGGCCTCGACTTCGTCGCCCGCGTGGTCGGCGAGCACATGGCGCGTGAGTTGCGCCAATCGGTGTTCATCGAGAACCGCACCGGCGCCGGCAGCACGATCGGCATCGACGCCGCGATCAAGAGCGCGCCGGACGGCTATTCGGTGCTGGTCACCAACGACAATGTGGCGAGCGCGCCGCATGTGATGCGCCTCAACGTCGATTTCCTGCAGGACCTGTTGCCGGTGTGCCTGCTGGGCCGCCAGCCGCAGGGCCTCGCGGTGCACCGCTCGCTCACCGAGGTTCAATCGGTTGGCGACCTCGTCAAGCTGGTGAAGCAGCGCCCCGGCATGGGCTGCGCGACATCGGGCGTCGGCTCGAACCAGCACGTGCTGCTGGAATGGTTCGCGCGCGAGGCCGGCGTGAAGTTCGATCACGTGCCCTATCGCGGCGCCGGCCAGGCGATCAACGATCTGGTCGCGGGCCATGTTCTGGTCGGCATCCTCGGGCCGACCGCGCTCATTCCGCACCACAAGACCGGATCGATCCGCATCATCGCCCAATCCAGCCCGGCGCGCTCGCGCAGCCTGCCGGAGGTGCCGACGCTGGCCGAATCCGGCTTCCCGAGCCTTACGGTGGAATCGTGGTACGCGGCCTTCGTGCCGCTCGGCACGCCCGCGCCGGTGATCGCCCGGCTCAACGCCGCCGCCAACAAGGCGGTGGCCGATCCGGGAACGCGCGATCAGTTCCTGACCAGCGCCACCGAGCCGGTCGGCGGCACGCCGGAGGAGCTCGCCCGCGCCGCCCGCGGCGATTTCGAGAAATACGCGCGGCTGATCAGCGAGCTGAATATCAGGACGAACTAGGGCATGATCCCGAAAAGTGTGAAGCGGTTTTCGGAAAAGATCATGCCCAAACAACGAAAAGAGCGACGGGTCTGATTCAACGAAGTTGAATCAGACCCTAGGGCGTCTCTTGCGCGGCCGCTTGATCAACGCGACCAGCGTGTAGCTGATGATCAGCAGCAGAAACCACGAGCCGAACTTGCCGGCGCTCACCATCGCCCAGCCGCTGCGCTGGTTGGGATAAAGCCAGGTCTTGGTGAAGGTGCCGATGTTCTCGGCAAACCAGATGAACGTGGTAACCAGCAGCAGCCCGAGCAGCAGCGGCATTCTGCGCGGCGTCCGCCAGTTGATGAAATAGATCCAGGTGCGCCAGAACAGCAGCGCCGCAGCCGCAAACAGCAGCCAGCGCAGATCGACGATGTAGTGGTGCGCGAAGAAATTCGCGTAGATCGCGATGCTCAGCGCCACGAGCCAGGACACTGGCGGATGCGCCTTGAACTCGAAGTGAAACAAGGTCCAGGCGCGGCACAGATAGCTGCCGATGCACGAATACATGAAGCCGCTGAACAGCGGCACGCCCATGATGCGGAACAGGCATGGCTCCGGATAGATCCACGACCCGACCGAGGTCTTGAAGACCTCCATCAGGGTTCCGACCACGTGGTAGGCGAAGATCACCTTCGCCTCTTCGAGCGTCTCGAGCTTGAGCGCGAGCAGGATCGCCTGCACGCCGAGCGCTGCGAGAAACAGGAAATCGTAGCGCGCGAGCGCAGCGCCCTGCGGATACCAGAAATGGGTCGCGATCAGCAGCCCGACCATGATGCCGCCGAACAGGCAGGCCCAGGCCTGCTTGATGCCGAAACGAAAGAACTCGTAGAGCGCGGCCGTGACCGGCCGCTGCGCCATCGAGGCACCGACGCGGCGCTCCGCATCGATGAAGCGGCGCAGCAGCGGCCAGTCGGCCGCGCCGCTCGGATGGAGATTTCTGTCGTTGTTCAACGGCGGTCCGGAGAGCTAGGACGTTCGCCTTACCGCAGCCGGTCCGCAAACAGCGCGATGGTCTTGCGATAGACTTCGCTCCTGTTCCACTCGCGCATCACCTGAAAGTTCGCGGTGCCCTCGTGATAGTCCTGGCCGGCCTGCCAGCCGTTAGTCTTGAGCAGGTTCGCCGTGGAGGCCAGCACATCCGGCACGCTGTGGCGCAGGTCGACATGGCCGTTGCCGTCGAAGTCGACGCCGTACTTGATATAGGACGACGGCAGGAACTGGGTCTGCCCGATCTCGCCCGCATAGGCGCCGATCAGGTCGCGCAGCGGCAGGTCGCCGCGCTGCAGGATGCTCAGCGCCGCGAGCAACTCGCCCTGGAACAGCTCGGTGCGGCGGCAGTCGTGGGCCAGCGTCGCGACCACGCGGACCACCGGCAGCTTGCCCATGTCGCCGGTGCCGAAATCGGTCTCCAGCCCCCAGATCGCCACGATGACGTTGGGCGGCACGCCGAAACGCTGCTCGATGCGCTGCAGGAGCGCGGCGTTGCGCTGCAGGCGCTGCCTGGCGCCGCTGATGCGGCCGCCGGTGACGCGGGTCGCCGCATATTCCTCGAAGCTCTTGCGGAAGGTGCCGCGCTGGCGGCGGTCGAAGGACAGCACGCCTTGGTCCTGGCTGACGCCGGCAAAGGCCTGATCGATCACGCCGCGCGAAACGCCCTTCTGCTGCGCCTCGCGCCCCATCGAGGCGAGGAAGGTCTGGAAGTCGCCGCCGCATTGCGCGGCGAGCGACGGGGTTGCGAAAAGCGCAAGAAAGAGAACAGCGAGCAGACGCCGCATCGTGCCGGATTCCTTATTTTTTCTGCGGCGATGATGGCATGCCGGTGGCGCGATGCGAAGCGGGCTTTCGCGCGCAGCGGCACAACCGCCGCGCTACCAGTGGCCCTTCCGCTTGTTCCAAGAAAACAGCACGTCGGCGAAGCGGTCGTAGACCAGGCGCGTCAGCGGCAGCATGGCCCGGTTGCCGAACAGCCGCGCGAGCCAGGCCTCGCCCGGCGTGACGCGCCAGATCGCGACGGCCACGTCCGCGCCGACGATCAGCCGGCCGGTCTCGTCGGTCGCATGCAGGCGGCGGCGGATGTCGTCGAGCGTGGCGCCGAAGCCTGCCAGCGCCTCGGGCTCCTCGTTGATGTCGCGGAAGGTAATGCGGCCGGCGCGGACGGCATCGAGCAGCTTGTTGCGCTGGCGGGAAATCCCCGCGTCGCAGACCGGGCAGCGGGTATTGTACCAGACCATCAGGCGGCGTTCGGTCATGGGACGTTGGTCGTGGGGCGTTGGGTCATGGGGCGCGTGGTCTCCCTACGGCAGCATTTCGCGAAACTTGCGCGACATCAACTCAACCACTAGTTGACGTTATAAATTTCTGCTCGCATCATCCCGGCGGGAGCTTTTGGAGGGGGCACATGAGCATCTCATGGGGTTGGGGAATATTCGCAGGGTTCCTCGCGACCGGCACACCGATCGCGATATTGCTGATGCGAGAGGTCATCCGCAGGCGGCGCGGCGCGCTGCTCCAGGAGCTTCTCGACACGATGTTCAAGAGCAAAACAAACATTCCGACGCTGGACTTCGTTCGCAATAGATACGGCACCGGTGAAGCTGCGACCCAAAGCACCGCCACAAAAACAAGAACGCTGTTCTTCTCGGCGATCCCGTATCTGGTGCTGTCCGTGCTCGGCTTTCTGCTGCTGTTCGAGCCGGCCTGCGTGCTGTTCAAGTCCGACACATGCACCGGAAGCTGGATCAACGTATCCCTGTTCTGGATCGAGCAAACGGGGGAGCCGGAAAAACTTGCTTCGAAGCTGATCGACATTGCCGCCATCGCCGGCGCGGCATTTCTCGGAGGTTATCTGTTCACACTCAAGGCGCTGTTCCGCGCGGTCATGAACTTCGAGCTCAACCCGCTCACCTGGCTGCGCTCCGCCATCCACATTCTGACCGGCATCGTCATCGCGGTTCTGATGTACCGGACGTTGCGCGGCACGCCGTATCTGGCGAACCTGCTGGACTTGTCCGGTGACTCGGCGGCGTCGATTGGTCCGTGGATCGCAATTGCTTTCTTTGCCGGCTACGCGCCGGATTTCGGTCTGGCGACCCTGGTCCGCCAGTTTCGTATCACCTACCTCAAGAGCGTCGACAGCGTCCTGATGAAAAGCGTCGCCATCATCCCGATCGAGGTCATCGACGGTATCGACTACGACATCCGCTACCGGCTGGAAGAAGCCAACATCGCCGATGTCCAGAATCTCGCGACGTACAATCCTGTCATGCTGTACGTGGAGACGCCCTATGGCCTCTACGAGACCTTCGACTGGGTCCTTCAGGCGCAGCTTTGCCTGGTGGTCGGGCCGAAGACGTTCCTCGAGCTCAAGAAGCACAAGATCCGGACGATCTTCGATCTGGAGCGCGCCGTTCTCGGGGACAAGGCGCCGGAGCCGTTTGTCCGAATGGTCGGCAATCTGCTCTATTTTGATGCCAATCCGGACACGCGCAAACTTATCACCCTGAAGCCTGCCACCGACCAAGCCCCGGCGGAGCTTGATGTTGCCAGCATCAAGCACGCGGTAATGGTGATGGGCGACGACCTCCACATCCACCGGCTTCGCCAGCTCTGGTCGGAAATCCATGACCAATTGACGCCCAAGCCCGGTCGCGAATGGCTGTACCGGACAGAGCCTGGAGCCGATCCGAACCCAACCGCGAATTCCCCATCTCCCAATTCATCGCCCCCGCCTCCGCCGCCGCCACCTCCCCCTCCTCCGCCACTGACTGACAATCCATAGCCGGGGCGATACGCAACACCGATTGGCGGCTTTGAGGTGCGCGGGCTTCGCGCACCAGCGCGCCGCTCAGCGGGCGCTGCGGCGCGGCGTTGCGCGCCGGCCGCTCGCGGCAGCAAGGATGATGCTGTCGAGCAGGCCTGGGAATCGGCTGTCGAGGTCTTTCCGCCGCAGCGAGAGAAAGCGCGCGGTGCCCTGCTGCCGCACATGAACCACGCCCGAGCTCCTGAGCTTGGCGAAGTGATAGGCCAGATTGGTCTTGCTGCCGAGCGGCAGGAACGACTGGCAGCGCTCCTCGGACTCGGCGCTGTCGGCAAGCTGCATCACGATCGCAAGCCGCGTCGGATCGCTCAGCGCATCGAGCACTGCTGGCAGCGCGATCTTGGCCTTGTCGGGATGGCTGAGGCCCGGCATGCGCCCTCCCTACCACCGCCATTCATGAATTTCAATGTTCAATGACATTTGAACAATGAATTGGGCATCCGGCCGCACCTCCGCCTATCTAGTTCAACGATTATTGAACAGTAAGGGGACCGCCATGTTTGCCCGTCTGGCCTGGCTCGCGCTCGGCACCTTCGCCATCGGCACCGAAACCTGGGTGATCGCGGCGCTGCTGCCGCCGATCGCCGGCGATCTGTCCATCCAGGTGGCGACCGCGGGCGCGCTCGTCACCGTGTTCGCGCTGGCCTATGCGATCGGCTCGCCGGTGCTGGCCGTGGTGGCGGGCTCGATCGACCGGAAATGGCTGCTCACCTCCTGCCTCGGCGTGTTCACGCTCGCCAATATCGGCGCGGCCGAGGCGCAGACCTTCACGCAGCTCCTCATCGCCCGCGTGCTGATGGCGCTGGTGTCGGGGCTCTATGTGCCGACCGCGAGCGCGGTCGCGACCGCGCTGGTCAAGCCCGAGCAGCGCGGCCGCGCGATCTCCATCGTGATCGGCGGCATGGCGGTGGCGGTCGCGCTCGGTGCGCCGCTCGGCGCCTTGATCGGGGCGATGTCCGGCTGGCGCATGACCTTCTGGCTGGTGGCCGTGCTCGGCGCCATTGCCATCATGGGCCTTCTGGTCGGTCTGCCGCGCGACCTGCCGCGGCCGGTCACGACGCTCGGCCAGCGGCTCGCCGCGGCGCGGCGGCCGGAGGTTCTGCACGGCCTTTCGGTGACGCTGCTGTTCGCCACCGGCGCCTTCACGGTGTTCACCTATCTGGCGCTGCTGCTCGCCCAGGCCGCGGGGCTCGATCCGCGCGGCGTCAGCGCGACGCTGTTCGTGTTCGGCGTCTCGGCCGCACTCGGCAATGCGGCGGGCGGCACCGGCTCCGACCGCTTCGGCCCGCTGCGCACGGCGCGCGCGAGCCTCGTGGCGCTCGTCGCCGTGTTCGCCGTGATTGCACTTGCGGCAAACACGCTGCCGGTGTCACAAGCCGCGCCGGTGATCGTGGTGAGCGTCGGCGTCTGGGGCCTGGTCGCGTGGTGCCTCTATGCGGCGCTGATGGCCAACCTCGTCCGGCTTGCGCCCGAGCTCGCCATGGTGACGCTGTCGCTCAACGCCTCGACCTTCTATTTCGGCGTGGCGCTCGGCTCTTTCGTGGGCTCGCTGGTGCTGCCGCTCGGCGTCGGCAAATTGGCCTGGGTTGCGGCTGCGCTGGAGATCGCAGCGCTTGCGGTGCTGCTGTTCGAGCGGCGGCCGGTGCCGCGCATGGCCGAAGAGGACGCCGCATAACGCCTGAAATTCCCAGATTTCCGCATGCATTGCGCTTTTCCGCCGTTTGGTGCAAACACCCTTGCGCGGGCGGGGGCGCGACCGAAAAAGAAGGCGGAATCAACATGGCGCGGAAACCTGGAACGCGAACCGGCGGCGACTTCGTGCTGTTCGACGTGATTTATGAGGACGGCTCGCAGCGCTCGAACCGCCGGGTGCCGGCGGCCATCCTCGGCGGCCTCGACGAGGACGAGCCGGCCAAGGCCGCGATCGAGGAGCAGGACCGCGATATCGCGGAGAAATCCGGCCGCCCGCCGCTGAAGATCAAGACCATCAAGCGCTCGGGCGAGAAGTAGCCCCCCCACCCTCGACAACAGGCCTCAATTCTCAATCGGTGCATCGGCTGTCCGCTCGCGGCAGGTATCTCATGTTCAACTTGGGATAGCGCGCCTGGAACAATTCCTTCGCCTCGTCGGAATGACCGTGGTGCGCCAGCGCGATGAAGGCGGTGCGCTCCAGCGATCCCGGAGAGCCTCGATTCTCAGGCTGCCGGCGCACCAAATCGATCAGATGCGGCACGAGCCGCTCGCCGACGTCGGGATCTGCGAAGCAGGCCGCAACCACGGCCGCCTCCGGCATCTGCTTGCGGCCGAGCCGCTCCGCGATCAACGGAGCGGTATCGGCGCCGAGCCGGCCGGCCATGTTGGCCATGCCGTGCGACCACTTCCAATCGTTGGCTTCGATCAGCTTGAGCAGGCGCTCGCGATACGGGCGAATCTCGGCGATATCGAGCCGCGCCAGGGTCGCACCGATCCTGTTGGAGAAGTCGCTGTTGGCGCCGCGCGCCTCCATCTCGCCGATGAACCGATCGAGGTTGTCCGCGACAAGCTTGCGGTTTCGCTCAAAGAAACCGCCGATGTAAGCGAACTCGGTCACCCGGCGGTCCGCGACCAGCCGCATCGCCGCCGTTACATCCTCGGCGGTCGGCGGCGGGCAGCCCTTCGCCGAGCATGGCATGTTCGTCGCCCAGTCCCGGATGATCACCTTCTGGCTTTCCGTGACGTCGTTGCCGGCATGATCCAGCATGGCCATGACACGCGCGGCGAGCGACAGGCGCGGCGGCGGCAGACCGTCGATGCGGAACGTCTGCAGCGTCAGACTGGTGCTATCGAAGGCGTTACGCGTGTGATGCGTGCGGCCGAACACCGGCAGGCCCATGCACAGCGTTCCCGAGCAGGGGCCATAGCTCAGATAGAGCGGTGTCGACCAGTCGGTGTATTGCACCGAGGTCTGCCGCAGGCGCGGCGACCATTTGGCCCCTTCGCGCGCGGAAATCTCGAGCGTCTGCAGTTCGCGAATGACACCCGCGATCGTGAGTACGTCCGCGCCAAGATTCCTCGGATCGGACTCGCGGACCTTGCGGATGACGAAGCGGGCGGCCGGCTCAGACGCATCCGCAGGCTTCGTGACAAAGCAGAGACCCGACGCCATGGCGTCCTTGGTCGCATCGAGCAGCGTCGCTTGCGGCCTGAATGCATCAGGGCAGGCATCGCGGGTCTCGATGGCGTAATCGAGCTGCATGACCTTCGTGCGGCCGGGCTCCGGCAAGCGCGTCACGCGGACGAAATCGATGCTGCGGCTCACGAGCAGTCGCTGGCATAGCTCCTCGCAGGGCGCGTTGCCGATATTCGGAGTGTCGCCGCCAAAGAATGACGCCTCGCTGACAAGCTCCACGGATTTCGGCGGCTCATCGAAGCGGCCGCTGATGTCGTTTGCGAGCAGGGCCCGGACGTGCAGCGCCGTCGCAAGCTCGCTCACTTTCGGTAAGCCGACGGCGACCAATGGAACGATGCACGCCGCCGCGGCCACCGCACCCCAGCGGCGCGGGCTCTGCCGCATCAGGCGGATCGCGGGCCAGGCGGCCACAAGGTAAAGCAGCACGGTGTTGAGAGCGAGCAGCGGAAGCGCGAGCCCAATCGTGAGAAACAGGGCGAAGATCATGAACTGCGACGCCACGTGCGCGATCAGGAAAAACCCGATCAGCACCGCGAACGTGACCGTCCAGAACTTCGACTGCATGGCGCAACTCCCGGACATTGCGCAGCGACCGCAACGCACGGCGACAAGGCCGTTGCAGTGCCTCTCTGATCTCGCAACCTCTCCTACAGTGGCAGGCTGAATTCTTTCGTAAGTGGCGGGAGCCCGCGCCCCCATGGTGAACGATCGGTTGCCCGAAACGCCCGCCTGTTTTGCCGCATAGACAGCGATTGCTCGTTATGATTGCATATTGGCGCAATACCACGACACATTGTTTTTGAATTATTGGAGATTTCCAAATGGCCACGCGTTCCAGAAAGCAAAGCCGCGGCCGCGCTATCCGGCGTCCGCGCACCGCAGCGATCCGCGCACCGCAAACTGCCATGCGCATCCTGAACTGCATTCCGTCTCGCGAGACCGAGAACGACTGGCGCATCGAGCACGCGCTCGCCGCCGGCATTCTCGCGGCGGCGCCGATTCCGCAATCCAAGGACTTGCGGGAAAGCTGGTGGCAGATCGGCGATCAGGGCCAGACCGGATCGTGCGTTGGCTGGGCCACCGCGGACTCGGTGCTGCGGTGGCATTTCGTCAAGGCCGGCCGCTTGGGCAAGACCGAGTTGCTGTCGCCGCGGTTCATATGGGTGGCCTCGAAGGAGACCGACGAATTCGTCACGGCTCCGACCACCTTCATCGAAGCGGAGGGAACGAGCCTGAAGGCCGCCCTCGACATCGCGCGCAAATACGGCTCCGTCAAAAACACGTTGCTGCCGTTCGACGCCCATGAATTGTATACGGGCAAGACCGAGACCTTTTACGCAACCGCGGCGCAACTGAAGATCGCAAGCTACGTCAATCTCGGCCGCAACCTCGCGGACTGGCGGAACTGGCTGGCGAGCAACGGCCCGATCCTGACCCGGCTCACCTGCGACAACACCTGGATGCAGGCCAAGGCCACGAACGGCGTGCTGGCCGCCTACGATCCGACGTCGGCCCAAGGCGGGCACGCCGTCGCCCTGGTCGGCTACGATCCGAACGCTTTCATCGTTCGAAACAGCTGGGGCACCAATCTGTGGGGCGACAGGGGCTTCGGCTACGCATCGAACAACTATGCGGCGGCGGCCTTCACCGAAGCCTACGGCGTCAACGTGACGTGAGCGCGGTGATGCAAGCTCGCTTGCGCTGACACAAAGGAAAACGGCCGGCTCCCTGCAGAGCCGGCCGTTTGTCGATCTCGCGTCTCGAAATCTCAGTTGTCGAGGAAGCTCCGCAGCTTACGGCTCCGCGACGGGTGCTTGAGCTTGCGCAGCGCCTTGGCTTCGATCTGGCGGATACGCTCGCGGGTCACCGAGAACTGCTGGCCGACCTCTTCGAGGGTGTGGTCGGTGTTCATGCCGATGCCGAAGCGCATGCGCAGCACGCGCTCTTCGCGTGGCGTCAAGGACGCCAGCACGCGCGTGGTGGTTTCGCGCAGGTTCGACTGGATCGCCGCGTCGATCGGCAGGATCGCGTTCTTGTCCTCGATGAAGTCGCCGAGGTGCGAGTCTTCCTCATCACCGATGGGCGTTTCGAGCGACAGCGGCTCCTTCGCGATCTTGAGAACCTTGCGCACCTTCTCGAGCGGCATGCCGAGCTTCTCGGCAAGCTCCTCGGGGGTGGGCTCGCGGCCGATCTCGTTGAGCATCTGGCGGCTGGTGCGCACGATCTTGTTGATCGTCTCGATCATGTGCACCGGGATGCGGATGGTCCTGGCTTGGTCCGCAATGCTGCGGGTGATCGCCTGCCGGATCCACCACGTGGCGTAGGTCGAGAACTTGTAGCCGCGGCGGTACTCGAACTTGTCGACCGCCTTCATCAGGCCGATGTTGCCTTCCTGGATCAGGTCGAGGAACTGCAGGCCGCGGTTGGTGTACTTCTTGGCGATCGAGATCACGAGACGAAGGTTCGCCTCGACCATCTCCTTCTTCGCCTGGCGGGCTTCGCGCTCGCCCTTCTGCACCATCTGCACGATCTTGCGGAACTCGCCGATCTCGACGCCGGTCTGGCCGGCGAGTTCGTGGATCTGGCCGCGGATGTCCTTGACCTTGTCCTTCTCGGCGGCGACCAGGTTCTTCCAGCCTTTGGCCGAAAGCTTGGAGACGCGGTTGAGCCAGCGCGGATCGAGCTCGGAGCCCTGGTAATTGCGCAGGAAGTCCTCGCGGGAAACGCCGTAGCTCTCCGACAGACGCATCAGCCGGCCCTCATAGCCGACCAGGCGCTTGTTGATGTCGTAGAGCTGCTCGACCAGGGCATCGATGCGGCCCTGGTTCAGCCGCAGCGACTTCACCTCGGCGATGATCTCTTCCTTGAGCTTCTTGTACTTGCGCTCCTGCGCGGGAGAGAGCGCGTCGCTCTTCAGCTGCAGCTGGATGTCCTGGTCCTGCAAGCGGCGCAGCCGCTTGAAGCTGTCGGCGATCTTGTCGAAGGTCTCGACCACCTTGGGCTTGAGCTCGGCCTCGATCGCGGCGAGCGACAGGGAATTCTCCATGTCGTCGTCGTCGAAGTCGCTGTCGCCCGGCGGCGTCTCGCCGCCTTCGCCACTCTCGCCGTCTTCGCCGTCGGCGGACTTCGCCCCGGCGGGCTTGGGCGCCGCATGGGGCGGCGGTGCCGGCGCAACCGGAGCCAGCGCGGGCGCCGCGATCTCGGCGGTCGCCTCGCCTTCGGCGCCGGGGACGCCGCCGTTGCCCATGTTGTTGCCCATTTGGTTCTTGGCCTCGGGGCCCGCATAGGTCGCCTCGAGGTCGATGATGTCGCGCAGGAACACCTTGCCGGTGTTCAATTCGTCGCGCCAGATGATGACGGCCTGGAACGTCAGCGGGCTCTCGCAGAGGCCCGCGATCATCGCCTCGCGGCCGGCCTCGATGCGCTTGGCGATCGCGATTTCGCCCTCGCGCGACAAGAGCTCGACCGAGCCCATCTCGCGCAGATACATGCGCACCGGATCGTCAGTGCGCTCGGCCGGCTCCTTGCCGGACGCGGTGGTCAGCGCCTTCGGCTTCGCCTCGACCAGTTCGCCCTCGCCGTCATCGTCGTCGTCGGCAGCCTCTTCCTTTTCCTCTTCGTCGGCAGTCTCCTCGTTGTCGACGACGTTGATGCCCATCTCGTTGAGCATCGCATAGATGTCTTCGATCCGGTCGGAGGACACCTCCTCGGACGGCAGCACCGCGTTGAGCTGGTCGTGCGTGACGTAGCCTCGCTTCTTGGCGAGCTTGATCATCTTCTTGACGGCCGCGTCCGACAGATCGAGCAACGGGTTGTCTGGGGTCTCCGGCGTCTCTTTATCGGCAGGAGCGGCCTCCTGCTCCTTGGCCTTGGCTTTGGTCGCGACGGCAACCTTGGGTGCCATTCCCTTCTCCTCACTTACTTTCTTGAGCTCGGTTTTTGGCTCGGTCTTCTGCTCAGATTTAGGCTCAGCCTTGGAATCGATTTTCGGCGCAATCTTTGGCGTCACCTTGGGCGCAACCTTGGCGGCGCCTTTCGGTTCGATCTTGGCAGTCACTTTCGCCCCGGCGGCCTTCTTGGGTTCGGCCGCCGCCTTTTTCGGTACAGCCGACGCGCGGGCCGACCCCGGCCGGGTGGCCGTGGTCTTATGCTTGGTCGCTGCCTGACCCTTGCTCATCGAGGGTCCTCCTAACCTATAGGGTAGAGTCTCGGTGTCCGGCTCGGGCGGGGTGGCTTGGGTTCGGATGGAGCGATTTCCGGCAAAATCACCCCGAATCGGGTCCCCAATGTCGCCGGGCTCCCTTAAACCCGGCTTAACCCTGCTCAAACGCCGGCGGCCTTGTCTCTATTCCCTCTCGTTGTTGCATCCATCAGTTGCACAGACGCAACGCATACCCTCAAAGGCCTCATACGCTTCGTGCCGGCCGTCCAGAGGACAAGCCAAAACCCTCGATCTGGGCTTCACTCCCATCGAGGGCTGACAGCTCGCCTTGCACATCACGAAGCCTAGCCAGATTGGCGTCGGTCAGTTCCTCGCCCAGCGCGCGCTCGGCTTCTTTCAGCTCTCTATTTAACGTGCGCTGCTTGCGATGCAAGGTAACAACGTGGGTCCACCAGGGCCCCACGTCTTCAGGACTGGCGCCGGTTCTCGCCGGCCAGTCGGACAGATGGGTGATGGCGCCCTCGACCCGGCCCAGCACCCCGGACAGGCCCCGGCCCACCACCGCGGCCCGGACGGCCTCCGCCTCGAGCTGTTCCTCCCCGGTCACGGTATCGAGGATCGCCCGGCGAAGCTGGTCGGCATCCGGATTGAGGAAGTCGAGGGCGGAAAACTCCTCGGCATGGTGCTCCAGGAGCCAGGGATGATTGATCACCGCCATGAGGATCAGCGCCTCCCGCGGCGGCAGCGCGGTTCGATGTCCCCGCACGATCGGGCTGCCGGACAGACGGGAGCTGGGCTGCGCCACGGGCTCCCGACCTGAGGGCAACCGGCCGCCAGGTCCGCGGTTCCGTTGCTGCCAAGGCTGAGAGCCGCCGCGCGCGCCGTCGCGGAAGCCGCCGGACCAATTGTTGCCTGACCAGGCATTGCCGGAGCGGCGCGGCTGCTCGCCGTTCCGCGATGCGTTCGGCATCAGGAGATTGCGCAGCCGGGTCTCGAAATCCTGCAAGTAATATTTGCGCACCGCCTCGTCGCCGATGCCCTGGACCAGGGTTTTGGCCTTGGCTTCCAGCGCCGCGCGGCGTTCCGGCGTGTCGAGCGAGGACGCTTCGACCTCGCGCGTCCACAGCATCTCGGCGAGCGGCCGCGCGCCTGAAAGCACATCGGCAATGGCGTCCTTGCCGCCGGAGCGGAACAGGTCGTCCGGGTCCTGGCCTTCCGGCAGCAGTGCAAAACGCAGGCTCTTGCCGGGGCGAAGCCGCGGCAGTGCGAGATCGGCCGCGCGATAAGCCGCGCGCTGGCCGGCCTTGTCGCCGTCGAAGCAGAGAATCGGCTCGTCGGCCATCTTCCAGAGGATGCCGAGCTGTTCCTCGGTCAGCGCGGTGCCGAGCGGCGCCACCGTCGCCGGATAGCCCGCCGTCACCATGGCGATGACGTCGACGTAGCCCTCGACCACGATCAGCGGCGCACCGTCATGCACCGCCGTGCGCGCCGCAAAGCCGTTGTAGAGATTCGAGCCCTTGTGAAAGAGCGGCGTCTCCGGCGAGTTGAGATATTTCGCCTGGGCATCGGCCGCGAGCGCGCGGCCGCCGAACGCGATGATGCGGCCGCGAAAATCCAGGATCGGGAACATCACCCGGTCGCGGAAGCGGTCATACGGAACCGGGATGTCGTCGCCCGCGATCAGGAGGCCGGACTCGATCATGTCGGGCACCGGCACGCCCTCTTTGCCAAGATGCTCCTTCAGCGCGTAACGCTCGCCCGGCGCATAGCCCATGCGGAACTTGAGCTGCGTCGGCGAGGTGAGCGCGCGGTCGGCGAGATAGCCCCGCGCCTTGGCGCCCACGCGGGAGGCGAGCTGGGCCTCGAAGAATTTCGCCGCAAGCTCCATCACCTCGTAGAGCGTCTTGCGCTTCTCCTCGCGCGCTTCTTCTTCCACGGAGACCATGGGCAGCGGCACGCCCGCCATGGCGGCGAGCCGTTCCACCGCCTCGGGGAACGCGACGCCGTCGGTCATCATGATGAAGTCGAAGATCGAGCCGTTCTTGCCCGAGGAGAAGTCAAACCACGCCTGCTTCTGGTCGTTGACGAAGAACGACGGCGTCTTCTCCTTGTTGAACGGCGACAGGCCCTTCCATTCGCGCCCGGCTTTGATGAGCTTCACGCGCTTGCCCACCACCTCCGAAACCGGAAGGCGGGCGCGCAGCTCATCGAGGAACTGGGGCGAAAAGCGCATGGACGATCAGGGTTCGGTGGGGGCGAATCGGTGGCCCGGCTTGAGCATCATACCCCTCAAATGGACCGCGGCCGGACTGCCGTCAAAGACTCAGAAAGATTCACCTGGAAAGGCAACGCTTTCCCACTTATCCACAGGGTGGAAACAATATTCGGGGGAACCGCGATGGCTGGCGCACGCAACACTTTCGTCCTGGTTCACGGCGCCTGGCACGGCGGCTGGTGCTGGCGGCGGGTCTCGGACCTGCTGGAAGCCAAGGGCCACAAGGTGTTCACGCCGACGCTGACCGGGCTCGGCGAGCGCAGCCACCTGATGCGCTCAGGCATCGACGTCAGCACGCACGCGACCGACGTGGTCAACCTGATGAAATGGGAGCGGCTGTCGGACGTGGTGCTGTGCGGGCACTCCTATGGCGGCATGGTGGTCTCGCTGGTGGCCGAGCAGATGGCCGACAAGATCAGCTCGATCGTGTTCCTCGATGCCTTCGTGCCGGAGAACGGCGACAGCATGTTCGAGCTCACGAACCAGACGGTGCGCGACTCGCTGACGGCCGCGACGGCGCGCGGCGACCTCAGCGTGCCGGCACGGCCCGCCGCGGCGTTCCTGGTCAACGAGAAGGATCAGGCCTGGGTGGATTCGCTGACCGGTCCGCAGCCGATCGGCACCATGATGGAGAAGGCGAAGCTGACCGGCGCGCGGGAGAAGATCGGCAAGAAGAGCTACATCCGCGCGGGCGCCTATCCGAACCCGGGCTTCGACAAGGCGCTCAACCGCGTCAAGACAGACAAGACGTGGCGCACCTACGATGTGCCGTGCGGCCACGACGTGATGGTCGATATGCCGGAGCGGCTCGCGGAGATCTTGCTGGAGGTGGCTTGAGGTCTGCGGCTTCGCGCGCTCTCTCCACTCGTGTCCCGGGCGCAGCGCAGCACGGAGTGATGCGCTGCAGAACCGGGACACGTGGGGCAACGAACGTGCCCCAAGCCACGCGCTACTGCGGCTCGAACCCCGCGTCCTTCACCACCTTCTCGGCAATGACCCGCTCGCGCTTGATATCGTCGGCGAACTGCTCCGGCGTGTTCGCGGCCGGCACCAGGCTTCGCGCCTTCAGATGCCGGTCGCTGAACTCCGGCTTGTTGATCACGTCACCGATGTCCTTCGACACCCGGTCGATCACCGCCTTCGGCGTGCCGGCCGGCGCGAAGATGCCGTACCAGCTCCGCGACGGCGGACCGTGATAGCCGACGTCGGCGAACAGCGGCACGTTGGGAAAATTGGGAGACTTGATGTTGTTGAGCATCACGAGCGGCGTCATCTGGCCGCCGCGGATGTTGCCGACCACGTTGCCCTCGCCGAACAGACCGATCGGCGTCGAGCCGCCCAGGATCGCATTGACGGCCTCGCCGCCGCCGCGGAACGGCACGCGCACCCAGTCGCAGCCCTTCTCCTTCTTCAGCGTCTCCATGTAGAGCACCATCGGCGCACCGGGCGCGAGATAAGAGAGCGTGCCGGGCTTGGCCTTCGATAGTGCGCAGAGCTCGTCGATGTTCTTCACGCCCAGGTTCGAGTTCACCACCAGCATATGAATGAGATGGAACGCATTGGTGATCGGCACCACGCTGGTCTCGGGATCGAACGGCATTTTCTTGAACAGGAACTGATTGTAGAGGATCGCGTCCGCGTTGGTGATGCAGATGGTATAGCCGTCCGGCGGCGAGTCCGCGCAGGCGCGCGTGCCGACATTCATCGCGCCGCCCGGCCGGTTCTCGATGATCAGCGGCTGGCCCCACTTCGCCCGCAGCTCCTCGCCGAGCGCGCGCATGAAGATGTCGCTCAAGCCGCCGGCGCTGGTGGTGGTGATGGCTTTGACAGGCCGGTTCGGCCAATCGTCCGCCATGGCGTGAGATACCGCGGCCAGCACCAATGCCGCCGACAGCAGAGCCTTCGGGATTTTCATCGGTGCCCTTCTTTCATTTCCAGTCCGTGTTTCTTTTTATGCGCGGATGCGGCGCATCATTTTATATTGGGATAAAGCCCCGAGGCCTTGATGGCTTCGAGCGATTCTGCGCGCTCCTCGACCAGCTCCTTGGCGAACTCCTCCGGCTTGTTGAGCACCGCGGTGAGGCCGCGCGCCGTCATGTGCCGCTTCTGGAATTCGGGATTGGACGCGACCTTGACCATGCCGGCGTGGAACTGGTCGATCATCGCCCTCGGCGTTCCGGTCGGCGCATAGACCCCGAAGAACGACGGCGAGAGATACTTGGCGTAGCCCATCTCCTTGAAGGTCGGAATCGACGGCGCCAGCGGCGAGCGCGTGTCGCCGTCGACCGCGAGGCCCACGACCTTGCCGGTCTCGATCAGCTGCTTGATGTTGCCGACGCCGAAGATCGCGATCGGCGTGGTGCCGGTCAGCATGTTGTTGATCGCGTCGCCGCCGCCCTTGAACGGCACGCGCACGATGTCGATGCCATACTTCTTGTTGAGCTCCTCGACGAAGGCGACCTTGGTGATCGCCGGCGCCATGTAGGTCAGCGTCTTGGGATGCGCCTTGGCATGCTTGACGAGATCCTCGAACGACTTGATGTTGAGCGAGCCGACCACCGCGAAAACCTGGGTGAGGTAGAACACGCGGCTCACCGGCATCAGGCTCTTGGCCGGATCGAAGCCCTCGATCGGGTTGATCACCGGATTGATGGTGAGCGGCTCGGCCGGCAGGATGCAGTAGGTGTAGCCGTCGGGCGGCGCTTCGCCGCAGGCGCGCGCGCCGATCGAGCCCGCGGCGCCGGCGCGGTCCTCGATCACCACGGTGCCGCCCAGCAGCGGTCCGAGTTCGTCGGCGACGGCCCGCATCCAGACGTCGCTCAAGCCCCCCGCGCCTTGCGATGCAATCACGCGAATCGGGCGGGTTGGATAATCCTGTGACAGCGCCGCCGCAGACGGCGCGACGAACGCGAGCAGAGCAAAAGCGCGGAGCCAGCGGCTCATGACGGTATCCTCCCGAATGCTTTTGTTTTTGTGCGGTCAGAATGCCGCAGCGATGGAGAGGCGGCAAGGCAGCATGAGCGGGGCTGCGTCACTGTGGCAAGGAGCTGACCGTGCCGCGAGCACTCTCCACCTCTCCCATGGGGAGAGGTCGCCGAGCGAAGCTCGGCGGGTGAGGGGTTACGGTCTATCGAGAGAGTGTAACCCCTCACCCCAACCCTCTCCCCATGGGAGAGGGAGTTCACCGCCGTCGTTGCAGCGGTTTCGGGTTTTACTCTTTCGTCTTCAGCAGCCCCGCCGAAGACCACTTGCCGTAAAGCTCCAGGCAGAACGGCGCAGCCTCGTGGCGGTGGCGCGAGCGGATGTCCTTGAGCTGCTTCTTGACCACACCTTTGACGTGGCGCGCGTTCGGATCGAGGCCGAGCTGCGTGAGCCGCGCATTCTGCGCCTTCCAGTCGACCACAAGACGCTTGCAATAGTCGTCGGCGAAGCGGAGCTGCGCAGTCTCCATCATCGCCAGCTCCTGCTGCGCGAAGAAATCCTTCGCCGGCACCATGTTGGTGGTGTTGGCACCGAACTCCTGGGCCTTGCGGATCGCAGCCGTACAAGCGCCGGCGGGGCCCACCACCTTGCCGTTGGTCTCGAATTCCTTCGCGGCGGCCGCATAGGGACCGGCCACGTCCGCCTTGACGGCGCTCTTGATCTTCGCGTGTTCGTCCTTGGGGAACGCCAGCGCCACGCGTTGGGTCGGGCAGCTGTCGTCGACGATGACCAGATAGGCCTTCAGCAGGCCGTCCTTGTTGAAGTTCTGCAGGCTGGGCTCGGCCGGAGCCGATTGTGCCAGCGCGACACCGGTCTGCACAACAACCGCAGCCGCCAGAGCGGCAATCCGAATTGGAAACGTCATCATCCCCGGCCCATTCGCTTTGCGCAGAATGCAGGTGCATCCTGCAGCCGCTGCGTACCATAATCGCCTTAAACTTTCGACAACCGCATGACGCGGGAATGGGCACGGGAGAACGAGTGTGGCGGACTACAAGATGAAGGTCGAAAAGGGCGTCACCGTCGCGATGCGCGACGGCACCAAGATCTCGCTCTGCGTCTACCGTCCCGATGCGCCCGGCCAGTTTCCGACGCTGTTCGCGGCTTCTCCCTATCAATACGAGATGGACGAGGTCCCGGCCTATCCGCTGTTCCTCTGGCGCGAGACCGGCCCGGTCGAGTGGTATGTCAGCCAGGGCTACAGCTACGTGCACGCCGATGTCCGCGGCTCCGGCCAGTCCGAGGGCGAGTTCAGCTTCATGGGGCTCGACGAGCAGAAGGACTACCTCGAGCTCATCGCCTGGATCATCGAGCAGCCATGGTGCAACGGCCGCGTCGGCGGCATCGGCCAGTCCTATTACGCGATGGCGCAGTGGCTGATGGCGACCTACAACCCGCCAGGCCTCGCCTGCATCGTGCCCTATGACGGGCTCGTCGATCAGTATCGCGGCTCGAACTATCACGGCGGCATCTACTGCTCGTACCGCTCGGTCTGGTACACGACGCTGCGCGCCGACAACCAGCACCGTCCCGCGGGCAAGCACGGCCGCCCGCCGATGAAGTTCGACATGGTCGGCGAGATCATCAATCATTCGCTCGACGACGACTTCTGGCGCGAGCGCTCGCCCTACTGGCGGCTCGACAAGATCAAGTGTCCGGTTTTGTCGGTCGGCCACTGGGGCAAGATGGGCCTGCATCTGCGCGGCAACATCATCGGCTACGAGGAGCTGAAGTCGCCGAAGAAGCTCGTCGTCACCGGCGCGCGCAACACCTTCGAAGCCCACAAGATGTTCGACCAGGTCGAATTCCACGAGAAGGAGCTGCTGCCGTTCTACGACCTGCACCTGAAAGGCAAGAACAACGGCTTCATGGAAGCCGAGCCGGTGAAGATCTTCGTGCGCGGCGCGAACACTTGGCGCGCCGAGACGGAATGGCCGCCGAAGCGCGCGACCTATGTGCCGTACTATCTGCGCAAGGGACCGTCGGGCAGCGTCACCTCGCTGAACGACGGCGGGCTGTCGGCCGAGAAGCCCACCGCGAACGAGCCGACGACGAGCTACACCTATCCGGACTGGGAGTGGGTCAACGGCGTCGCCATCATCGGTCCGGACGGCAGGGTCGATCCGGTGCGGCGCGTGCTGACCTTCACGTCGGCGCCGCTGGAGGCCGATCTCGAAGTCACCGGGCCGATCGTGCTGAAGCTGTTCGCATCGTCGACCGCGATCGACACTCAGTTCATCGTCAAGCTCACCGACCAGCAGCCGCAGGACGACGCCGCGCGCAAGGCCGGCACGCAGCCGGCCTACATCCCGGTGTCGAAGGGCTGGCTCAAGGCGTCGCATCGCGAGAAGGACGAGAAGCGCTCGACGCCGACCCGGCCGTTCTACACCCACACCAACCCGCAGCCGCTCACGCCCGGCGAAACCTACGAATTCGACATCGAGGTGCTGCCGGTGTCCTACGTGTTCAAGAAGGGCCACCGCATCCGGCTGGAGATCGCCAACGGCGATTCGCCTGCGACCGACGGCGTGTTCTCGCATCCGTACCATCCGACGCAGATGGGCACCGATACATTTCATCATGACGCCGGGCACGCTTCCTGCATCATGCTGCCCGTGATCCGATAAAGATTTAGTGCACTGAAAGAGGCGACGATGCAGTTTGACCGCCGGTTCGTGTTCGCCACGGTGACTGGTCTCGCTGTGCTGGTCTTGGCGCCGGCCGGCACCGCACAGTCGCAAGACTATCCGGCGAAGCCGATCACCATGATCGTGCCCTATGCGGCCGGCGGGCCGACCGACACGGTCGGCCGCGTCGTGACGGAACGGATGCGCGCCGAGCTCGGCCAGACCATCGTGGCCGAGAATGTCGGCGGGGCCGGCGGCAGCATCGGGCTCGGCCGCCTCGCCCGCTCGGCGCCGGACGGCTACACCATCGAGGTCGGCAACTGGAGCGCACATGTGGTCAACGGCGCGATCTATTCGCTGCCGTATGACCTCAAGACCGACTTCGAGCCGATCGTACTGCTGGCGCTCGCGCCGCAGGTCGTGGTGGCGCGCAAGACCATGCCGGCCGACAACCTGAAGGGCCTGATCGCCTGGATGAAGGCCAACGAGGACAAGACGAGCTTCGGCACCGCAGGCGCCGGCAGCCCGCCCCACGTCGGCGGCGTGCTGCTGCAGACCATGGCCGGCGTGAAGGGCCCGTTCATTTCGTACCGCGGCAATTCGCTCGCGATGCAGGACCTGGTCGCGGGCCAGATCGACATCGTGGTGAGCGATCCGACGACAGCAACGCCGCAGGTGCGCTCGGGCAACCTCAAGGCCTACGCGGTCGCGGCGACAACGCGGCTGCCGGCGCTGCCCGACGTGCCGACTTCGGCCGAAGCAGGCTTGCCGGGTTTCCAGGTGTCGACCTGGAACGCGCTGTTCGCGCCCAAGGGCACGCCGAAGGCCATCATCGCGAAACTCAACGCCGCAGCCGTCGTGGCGCTGGCCGATCCTGCGGTGCGGGCGCGGCTCGAAGCAGCCGGCCAGGAGATTCCGCCGCGCGAGCAGCAGACGCCGGAAGCGCTCGGTGCGCTCTTGAAGGCCGATATCGAGAAGTGGTGGCCGATCATCAAGGCGGCGAACATCAAGGCGGAATAGCCGTCTTCGCCGCACCGCGCGGCTGGTGTAGCGTTCCTCCTTCGGGAGGAAACAAAAATGAAAATCGCAAAATGTCTGGCGCTGCCGTTTGCGGCAGGCGCCCTCGCCTGCGCGCTCGCTTCGCCAACTCAAGCGCTCGATTACCCGACAAGGCCGGTGCGCCTCGTGGTCGGCTTTCCGGCCGGCGGCTCGGCCGACATCGTCGCGCGCATCGTCGCGCAGGCGCTGACCGAACGCATGGGCCAGAGCTTCGTGATCGACAACAAGCCCGGCGCCGGCAGCAACATCGGCACTGATCTGGTGGCACGCGCCGAGCCCGACGGCTACACGCTGATGGCCGACAGCGTATCGAACGCCATCAACCCGACGCTCTACAAGAAGCTCACTTACGACCAGCTCAAGGACCTGATCCCGGTCGCGAGCATCGACGTGGTGCCGAACGTGATGGACATCAACATCGACCTGCCGGTGAAGACCGTTCCGGAGTTCATCGCTTATACCAAGGCAAACCCTGGCAAGATCTTCATGGGCTCGGGCGGCATCGGCTCCTCGCCGCATGTCGCGGGCGAGCTGTTCAAGATGCTGACCGGCGTGCCGATGGAGCACATTCCCTATCGCGGCGTTGCGCCGGCGACCACCGATCTGCTCGGCGGCCGCATCCAGGTGCTGTTCGACACGCTGCCGGCCGCGATCGGCAATATCAAAGCCGGAAAAATCCGGGCGCTGGCGGTGACGTCGAAGAAGCGCTCCGAGTCGCTGCCAGACGTGCCGGCGATGAACGAATTCGTGCCGGGCTACGAGGCGGATTCGTTTCACGGCATCTCGGCACCGAAGGGCACGCCGCGCGAGATCGTCGACAAGCTCAATCGCGAGACCAACGCGGCGCTGGCCGATCCGAAGGTGAAGGCGCGGCTGGCCGAATTGGGCGCCGAGGTGTTCACCGGCACGCCGGAGGATTACGGGCGCTATCTCGCGGGCGAGATCGCGCGCTGGGCGAAAGTGATCGAGTTCTCCGGCGCGAAGGCGGAGTGAGGTTCTCACTACGTCAGCGTCCCCGCGGCTTGCATGAAGCGCTGCTTGATCATGAGCCCATCGCGGCTCGGGATCACGCGCTTCTGGTCGTCGGCGTCGACGCGGGCGTGGATGAAGAATGGTCCGTCGCCGGATTGCAGAATCTGGCGTAGCGCATCGGCGCGTGAGAGATCATCCACCGCCTCGACCTTGAGCTTGCAGGCGCGCGCCGCATCGCCGAGGTTCACGCCCGCGCTCGTCGCGCTCGGCTGCATGCCGCTCGCACTGTGATGGCCGTTGTCGAGGCAGACAATGGAAAGATTCTTCGGCTGCTTCACCCCGATCGTGGCGAGACTGCCGAGCGCCATCAGCACGTCGCCGTCGCCGGTGATCACCGCAACCCGGCGCGTGGGCTGCGCCAGAGCGAGCCCGAGCCCGACCATGGGCGTGCAGCCGAGCCCGCTCCAGATGTAGAAATTCAACGCATGGTCGCCGCAGGCGGCGACGTCATAGGTCGACGAGCCGATACCGGTGACGACCATCAGGTCGCCGCGGTCTTCCAAAAGACGCGCGACAAGCTTGCGGCGATCCATCTCAGTGACCTTTCGGCTTGTTGCGGTCGGTCATGCGCTGCGACAGCAGCACCGCGGTCTGGAAGTTGCCGCCGCCGAACGCCATGCGGCAGGCCGCGTCCGTGACCGGCTCGACGTCGTCCTCCTGCTCGACGCGGTAGACCTGGAAGCCGCAGTGCTTCAGCACCGGTTCCGTGATCGAACCCATCGGCACCTGCCACGGATTGAAGTCGTTGAACTCGCCGCGCATGCACACCAGCAGCACAAACGGGATCGCGCAGTTCTTCAGGATCGAGAACGTGTTGATGCAGTTGCCGACCCCGCTCGACTGCATCAGCAGCGCCGAGCGCTCGCCGCCAAGCGCCGCGCCCAGCACCAGGCCCGGCCCCTCGGCCTCGGAGCTCAGCAGCACATCGGTCATTTCGGTGTCGTTGATGCAGAGCTCCATCAGCCGCGCGTGGCCGGTGTCCGGCACGTAGCCGACCTGCTTGACGGCGTGCCGCTTCAGCACTGCATGGATGCGGTCAGGCCAGCCCTTCTGACCCGCCGAATGAATGTGGCGGGGGACGTTCCACTCAGCCAAGATTGCTCTCCGATGAAATTACTTCGGCTGCTCGCCGGATTCCTTGACGATCTGCGCCGCGAACTTGCGCTCCGCCGCGATGAAGCGGGCGAACTCGTCGGTGCGCTCCAGCGCGGGCTCGACGCCGCGCTCGATATAGATGCGCTGGCGGAAGCTTGGCTCGGCCATGATGCGGTCGACGTCCTTCGCGATCTTGTCGACGATCGGCCGCGGCACGCCGGCCGGCGTGAACAGGCCGAACCAGGTCGCCGGATAGTGCTCGCCGCGTGCCTCCTTCAGGGTCGGCACATCCGGGAACAGCGGCGAACGCGAATTGGCCACCACGGCGAGCGGCACGATGCGGCCGCTTTGGAGTTGCGGCACCATGTTGGAGAGCGCGAGCAGCGCCACCTGCGTGGTGCCGCCGAGCAGCGCGTTCACCACGTCGCCGCCGCCGCGATACGGCACCTTCACGATGTCGATGCCTTCGGTCTTCTTCAGCTTCTCCATGAAATAAGTGAGCGGATAGGAGAACGTGGCATAGCTGAGCGTGCCGGGCTTGGATTTGGCCAGCGCCAGCAACTCGGCGAGCGTCTTCACGTTCAATTCAGGCGACGCCACCACGGCGAGCGTGTTGAAGAACAGGTTCGCGATCGGCTGGAAATCCTTCTCCGGATTGTAGGGGATGCTCTTATAGAGAAACTCGTTGTAGACCGCGGGCTCGCTCGACATCACGCATATGGTGTAGCCGTCGGGCGCGGCCTCCGCGCAGGCGCGGGCGCCGATGTTCTGGCCGCCGCCCGGGCGGTTCTCGACGATCACCGGCTGGTGCCACGCCTTCTGCAGCTCGTCGGCGAGCGCACGGCTGAACACGTCGCCGCCGCCGCCGGCTGCGAGCGGAAACACGATCCGCACCGGTCGCGTCGGATAGTCCTCGCTTGAGGCAGGCGCCGCCGCGGTACATACGGCGGCGAGGCAACCCAACAGGACACTCAATCTGCGAAGCATCATTCACCTTTCCCGATCGCCGCTATTGCGGCTTGATGTCGGCCTCCTTGGCGACCCGCGCCCCGAAGGCGCGATTGTCGGCAATGAACTTTGCGAACTCCGCGCGCGTCTGCGGAATGGGATCGACAGCGCGCTGCACGAAGTTCTTCTGAACGAATCCCGGCTCGGCCATGATCCGCGTCAGCTCGGCATGCACCTTGTCGAGGATCGGCGCAGGCGTGCCGGCCGGCGCGAACATGCCGAACCACGGCGGCGGATAGTCCTCGCCGACCGCTTCCTTGAGCGTCGGGATGTCGGGAAACAGCGGCGAGCGGTTGTAAGCGTTGAGCGCGAGGCCCGTGACCTGGCCGGACTTGATCTGGCCGATCATGTTGGAGAGGCCGAGGAACACCACGGGCGTCGTGCCCGAGACCATCGCGTTCACCATCTCGTTGCCGCTCCGAAACGGCACGCGGACGATGTCGATGCCGTTCTTCTTGTTCAGCTGGTCCATGAAATAGACCAGCATGAACGAGAACGTGCCGTAGCTCAGCGTGCCGGGCTTCGACTTTGCAAGCCGCACCAGCTCCGGAATGGTCTTGACGCCGAGCGCGGAGTTCACGGCGAGCGCGTTGGCGTTGACGAACAGGTTCGCCACCGGCTCGAAGGCGGTCTCCGGATTGTACGGCAGGCTCTTGAACAGGAACTGGTTGTAGACCACCGGCTCGCCGGACAGCACACAGAGCGTGTAGCCGTCGGGCTCGGCCTCCGCGCAGGCGCGCGTGCCGATGTTGAGCCCGCCGCCCGGACGGTTCTCCACCACGAAGGCCTGGCCGAACGACTTCTGCAGCTCTTCGGCGATCAGCCGCGTGAAGACGTCGCCGCCGCCGCCGGGACCGAGCGGGATGATGATGCGGACCGGGCGCTGGGGCCATTCCTGCGCCATGGCGGGCGCAGCCGCCGACCAGATGGCCGCGCCCAAAGCCATCAGCCACACCATGAGCCGCCGCATCGTTCCTCCCGAAGTCTTTGTCGAAATTTTTGCGGCATCATAGACCGATCCGCGGGCCGTGGCCCACCTCAACTTCGGCAGCGCATCGGACGAATGCAAAGCTATAATGGCTCTTTCAACGCGCGCGATCGAACCGCGCAGCGATTCGGGAGGAACGACATGACGGAGACAGACAACATCACGCGCCGCGCGGCGCTGACCGCCGCGGCGGCGGGCGCGGGCGCAGCCGCGCTCGGCGGCGGCGAGGCCAAAGCGCAGGCGGGCACCCGCAAGACCTTCGTGCTGGTGCACGGCGCCTGGCATGGCGGCTGGTGCTGGCGGCGCGTCGCCGACATCCTGGAAAGCAAGGGCCACAAGGTCTACACGCCGACGCTGACCGGCGTCGCCGACCGCTCGCATCTCCTGAGCAAGGACATCGTCCTCGACACCCACATCACCGACCTGGTCAACCTGTTCAAATGGGAAGACCTGAAGGACGTCTGCCTCGCCGCGCATTCCTATGGCGGCTGGCCGTCGTCGGGCGCGCTCGAGCAGATCGGCGACCGCGTGTCGTCGATCGTCTGGGTCGACGCCTTCAAGCCGGAGAACGGCCAGAAGGGCATCGACTACGCCTCCGATTTCAGCCGCAAGGCGATGGAGGAAGCGGTCGCCAAGGGCGAGCCGGGCCGCAAGGCGCCGCCCGCCAAGGCCTTCGCGGTCAATGAGAAGGACCAGGCCTGGGTCGACTCCAAGGTCACCGACCAGCCTAACGGCGTCGCGACGCAGCCGATCAAGCTGACCGGCGCGCGCGAGAAGATCGCCAAGAAGACCTACATCCGCGCGGTGCGATATCCGCAGGCCGCGTTCGACAAGGCGCTGGCGGAGTGCAAGGCCGACCCGAGCTGGAAGACCTTCGTCAACGAGAACACCGGCCACGACATCATGGTCGATCAGCCGCAGTGGCTCGCCGACACCATCCTGCAGGTTTCGTAGTCGATCCGTTTGGGGCCAAGGACAATTGCAATGACGGATAAGATCGAAACCACACGCCGCGGCGCGTTCGGCGCAATGGCCGCCGGCGCGCTCGCGGCCACGGGCGCCCTGCCCGCTGCGGCGCAAGGCGCGCCGAAGACCTTCGTGCTGGTGCATGGCGCCTGGCACGGCGGCTGGTGCTGGCGCCGCGTGTCGGACCTTCTCGAAAAGAAGGGCCACAAGGTGTTCACGCCGACCATGACCGGGCTCGGCGCCTGCTCGCACCTCATCAGCAAAGATGTGAATCTCACGACGCACATCGCCGACATCGCCAACTTCATCAAGTGGGAGAACCTGTCGGACATCGTGCTGGTCGGGCATTCCTACGGCGGCATCATCATCAGCGGCGTCGCCGAGCAGTTGCACGACAAGATCGGCTCGATCGTGTTCCTCGACGCCTTCCTGCCGGAGAACGGCGACAGCCTCGCCGAGAAGGCCTCGCCCGCGTTCAAGGACGTGATCGCGCAGGCGATCAACCGCGGCGACGTGTCGCTGAAGCAGCCGCCCGCGGCTGCGTTCGGCGTCGCCGAGCCAGACCGGCCCTGGGTCGACGGCAAATGCACACCGCAGCCGCTTGCGACCTACACCGAGAAGGCGGTCTACACCGGCGGCCGCGACAAGATCGCCAAGAAGACCTACATCCGCGCCAAGGGCTATGCGGGCCCGGCCTTCGACGCGGCGCTGGCCAAGACCAAGGCCGATCCGTCGTGGAAGACGCACGAGATGACGTCGGGCCACGACGCGATGGTGATTGCGCCGCAGGAGCTGACCGAGCTGCTGCTGCAGGCTTGAGCGCGACAAGGGAAAGGCCGGCTGCATCAACTCAGCCGGCCTTGTCCCAAAGCGCCGCCGGCGGCGCGCTGAAGAAATCGCGCAGGATCCGGTAATTCTGCCGTTTCGACCGGCGGCCCATGGCACGCCCGCCGGTGCAGGGAAACTTCGGGCAGCCGAGACATTGCTGGTTGCGCCGGCAACGCCGGTCCGCGCACAGGCGCCACATCGCCACGAAGTTCCTGTGCCGGCGCTCGACGTCGTCGAACATGATCCCGGCCTGATCCGCGGTGAAATTCCTCGGATGCGTCGGAAGGATCACCTTTGGCTTCGATGCTTTCATGTCGTCGTCTCCAGATTGTGTTGAAACGGACGCGCGTCTTCGGCTCCGCGCGCAACACGCGGATCGTCAGACCGTCCTGTCGTTGCTCCCCGGGCTTCCGCCCAGGCCTTCGTTGCCCCCTGAGGGGGCGGAGCGCCGGTCAGGCGCAAACAACTGGGGCACCTTGCGAAGGCGCCCGCCTGCCGTGTTACCGGCAGGCGCGCCCTCCGGCGCTCCACCGCGGCGATTTTTGACGCCGTCACCGTGCTTCTTCGATCGGACCGGTGGGGACACACCGCTTCCGTGATCCAGCCGGCATTTGCGCCGGCCTTCATCCGATCGCGTCCAGCCATCGAAGGCAGCCCCCTCATCGGGGACGGACAGTGACGACGCTCCCTGGGACGAGGCCACGACCCTCGCCTGCAGGCGCCGCTCCCCGCTCCGCCAACGGCGCGTCTCCGGAGACGCCCTCAGTGAGCGGGGATGGAAGGGAATATAGGGTGGGGAGATATGTACGTCAAGCGTACAGAGCTGCGGTCTTGCTGGTCCCGGAAACGCACTTAAAATTGCGGCATTCTCATTTGGGTAGAGACTCGCAATGAAGCGCGTGTTGACGGTTGGCCTGAACTACACGGGTGCAGCAATTCGGGACGTCGAGGTGGAAAATCTGGGACTATGTCGGCCTCAAGTCTCAAAGGAACGTTCCGCTTACCCGCTCTACGAGTACGATACGATCATAATAAATCCCGCCAGTTACAGTCATTTTCTATTTGGCACCGCGACTGAGTTCTCGGAGGAGCAGTTCGAACTCGGCAGTCTCAAGCGAGCGAACAATGACTACGATCTCGACAACGCATTCGATCAGAGAGATCGCATGCGGGAATTGTTGGCGGCTATGGGGCAGGGCGCAACCATTGTTTGGTGCCTAGCCGAAGCGAGGCGGCAGAATTTTTTCGGTTGGCGCGAGACGTATTCGGGTTACGCCGCTCCAGGGGTTGCCACGTTGGTCAAGCGTGCCGAACTGCTTGTCAAAAAGGGCCGTCGCATCGGATCGGTCGATCAGGAAAGCCCGTTCGCCCATTATTTTGAAACCCTGTCTAAGAGCGGCTGGACCTTATGCGTGGCGGACTCTCCTGATGGATACTATTCGGTTGCGTCCACGCCAGAGGGTTACAGTCTTGGTGGCCGAATAACTCTGGGACCAGTTCAGGGATGGTTGCTGACGCCTCCATCATCTGACAACGCTGCAAATGAGCTCATCCGAGCGGCCGTCGGTATTGAGAAACCTGAGCAACGCCAAGAAAAATATCACGGCATCTTTATGAGCCATACCGCCGCGGACAAGCCCTTCGTTCGACGCTTGCGCAACGATCTTCTCGAGAAAGGCGTCGAACGAGTGTGGGTGGATGAAGCAGAAATTGAGATTGGTGATTCGCTGACGAGTAAGATTGAACAGGGAATGAAAGAAACTCGCTACATCGGCGTTGTACTGTCATCGAAGTCTGTTGGCGCGCCGTGGGTAAAAAAAGAACTTGAGATCGCAATAAATCGAGAGATTGCCGGTGGAGAAGTTGTTGTGCTTCCGCTCTTGTACGAACGAGTCGAGCTACCGGCCTTCTTGCAAGGCAAGTTGTATGCGGACTTCACGAGTCCTGAAGCCTACGAGGAGTCGCTGAGTAAGCTGCTACGCCGGCTGCGGATCAAACCATAACGGCAGAGGGTCCCCGCTTTCACGGAGACCCAGGGCCAAAAAGACGCTCGTGATCAATCGCAAAATCCTCACCGCTTCACGATCGTCACCTCAAGATACTCGCTCGGCACCACCATGGTGCCGTCCTTGGCGCGGTTGAGCCGCGCGATCAGGTCGAGCAGGTCGTCGTGCAGCTCCTGCTGCGCGTCGGGCTTCAGCGCCGCGAAGGTCTTGAGCAGCGGGCCGTAGTAGTTGCGGAACACGTCCAGCCAGTGCTGCGGCGAGCGGTAGCGGAACATGAACTCGCGCTTGCGCGCGTCGATCGAGGCGGCTTCCGCGCCGAACAGCTCGGCGATGCGGGCTTGCGTGCCCCACAGCGCCGGCGACTTCACGCCCGCGGGCGGCGGCATGTGGCGGCCGATCGCCTTGAACACCTGGCCGATGAAGCCCTCGGGCGTCCAGTTGGCGAGGCCGATCTTTCCGCCGGGCTTTAAGACGCGCAGCATCTCGGCCGCGGCCTTGTCCTGGTTCGGCGTGAACATCACGCCGAAGGTCGAGAGCACGGCGTCGAAGCTCGCCTTGGTGAAAGGAAGCGCCTCGGCGTCGGCCTCCTTGAACTCGATGCGCCAGCCTTCGGCCTTCGCACGAGCCTCGCCGCGCTCGAGCAGCGCCGGGACATAGTCGGTCGAGGTGACGTCGCACCAGCGCCGGGCGGCTGCGAGCGTGGCGTTGCCGTTGCCGGCCGCGACGTCGAGCACGCTCTGGCCGGAGCGGAGATCGAGCGATTCACAGAGGTCCTCGCCGACGATCTGCAGCGTGGCGCCGACGATGGCGTAATCGCCGGACGACCAGGCGCCCTGCTGCTTCGCCTTCACGGCGGCGAGATCGGGGCTGGCGGCGGTGGACGGGCTCGGGGCAGTCAATGTCGCGGTGTTCATGGTCGCTCCTTATCAATTGGCGGTGAAATTGACCGCACAGATAAGCGAGCAGGAGCCGCGAGTCCTTGAGGCACGCTTGAGTTTCGCTTGAGGCGGGCTTGATTTGCGCTGCTAAGGCACGGTGCGTTCAAGTCGAAGAAGTCACGACGCAGGTGGTCGGCTCCCTCTCCCGTTGGGAGAGGGTTGGGGTGATGGGTTACGGTCTATCGATAGAGCGTACCCCCTCACCCGCCTTGCCATAGCGCGTCGAAGACGCGCGTGAACGCGCTGGTGGCAAGGCGACCTCTCCCCATGGGAGAGGTGGCCGGCGTGCGATGCACGATCGATTCAAACCGGCGAGCGAGTATTCACGCCACCTTGGCGCGGGGATTGGCGGTCGCGATCAGACGCGCGACCTCCGACGCCGGGCACGGCGCGCTGAACAGGAAGCCCTGCGCCTCGGTGCAGCCTTCGGCGCGCAGCCGTTCGAGCTGCTCCGGTGTCTCGACGCCTTCGGCCGTGGTCGAGATGCCGAGGCTTTCGCCGAGCCCCACCACCGCGTGGATGATCGCCATGCAGTCCGGCCGCTGCGTCAGATCGTTGACGAACGAGCGGTCGATCTTGATCTTGTCGAACGGGAAGCTCCGCAGATAGCTGAGCGACGAGTAGCCGGTGCCGAAGTCGTCCATCGAGATGCGCACGCCGATCTCGCGGAGCTTGTGCAGCGTCGCGAGATTGGCCTCGGTGTCGGCGAGCAGCACCGACTCGGTGATCTCCAATTCGAGCCGCTGCGGCGCGAGCCGCGAATAAGCCAGCGCCGTCATCACGGCCTGCACGACGGTTCTGCTGCGGAACTGCACCGGCGAGAGATTGACCGCGATATGCAGGTCGTCCGGCCAGCGCGCGGCTTCGGTGCAGGCCTGGCGCAGCACCCATTCGCCGAGCGGGCCGATCAGCCCGATCTCCTCGGCGAGCGGAATGAACTCGGCGGGCGACACCATGCCGCGCTTGGGATGCCGCCAGCGCAGCAGCGCCTCGAAGCCCGAGACGCGGTTCTCGGCCAGGTTGATCAGCGGCTGATAGTACAGCTCGAACTCGCCGTTGGCGTAGGCCTTGCGCAGGTCGAGCTCCAGCATGCGCCGCGCCTGGATGCGGCGGTCCATCTCCGGCTCGAAGAAATGCGCGGCGCCGCGGCCGTCGGCCTTGGCGCGGTAGAGCGCCATGTCGGCGTTGCGAAGCAGCGCGTCGCAGTCGTTGCCGTCGCCGGGCGCGAGCGCAATGCCGATGCTCGCGCCGATCACCACCTCGTGGCCGCGAATGTTGTAGTGCGCGCTCAGCGCCGAGATCAGCTTGCCGGCAAGCCCGCTCGCCTCGTCGGGATGCGCGACTTCAGTTTGGATCACCGCGAACTCATCGCCGCCGAGACGCGCGACCAGCGAGGTCTCGTTCAGGTTCTGCTTCAGCCGGTCGGCCACCATGCGAAGCAGCTCGTCACCGACCGGATGGCCGAGCGTGTCGTTGACGCTCTTGAAGTGGTCGAGGTCGATGCAGTGCACCGCGAGCGGGCGGCCGGTGCGACGCAGCGTGTCGAGCGACTCCTTGAGGCGCTCGTGAAACAGCACGCGGTTGGGCAGGCCCGTCAGCGCGTCGTGCTGGGCGAGATACGCGACCCGCGCTTCGGCCTGCTTCCTCTCGGTGACGTCGACCACGGCGACGAGGACGGCCGGGCGGCCTCCGAACATCAGCCGACGCGCATAGGTCAGCACCTCGATCTCGCTGCCGTCCGCCTTCAGATGCCGCCAGGTGTGATCGGAGGCATAGGCGGTGCCGACCGCCTGCGCCACGGCGCGGTGCAGCTCATGCTCCTCCTTGGGCCAGAGGTCGAGCAGCGACATGGCGGCGAAGCGCTCGCGCGAATAGCCGTAATGCGCGATGGCGGCGTCGTTGACGCTCTTGATCGCCAGCGTGTCCGGATCGTAGAGCCACATCGGCACCGGATTGCCGTCGAACATCAGACGGAACGATTCCTCGCGCTCCCGGATCTCGGTGACGTCCGTGAGCGTCGCGGTGATCAGGTCGCCGGCGGCGGCGACGCCGACGCTGAGATGAAGCTCGTCACCATTGAGCTGCAGGGACAGCTCGAACTGCTGGTGCTGGCCGGTGCGGAGCGCCGCGGCGAGATGCTTGCGCATCGAAGGCGTGTCGAGACCGTTGGTGAGGCCCGACAGATACGACCAGCGCAGCTCCTGCTCGGAGCGGCCCACGAGATTCGCGGCGCCGGCATTGAAGGCGACGATCTGGAAATCCGACGGACGGCCGTCGGCGTCGCGCACCGCAGCGAGCGCGAGGATGCCCTCCTCGGTCGAGCGAAAGATGGTGTCGACCAGATTGAACGGCGTGCCGACCTTGATGACGTGCGCGGCGACAAGCGTAATGCCCCAGCGGCACGACAGCGGCAGCGCCAGGAATTCGAAAGTCTCGACCATGCCGCCGCGCACGCGGCGCGAATGCTGCGTCACCGGCTGGCCGCTCTGCAGCGCCTGATCGAGCACGAGGCGCAGCGGCTGCGCGAACTCCTGCGGCAGATCCTCGACCATTTTCTGTTCGACGTTCGAGCCGATCCAGTCCCACAAGCCGCGTCCGCAGCGCAGCACCTTGAAGGCCTGCGGCTTGAACACCTGCACCGGCTGCTGCTCGACCAGCACGAGATGCTCGCCGAGTCGGCCGAGGCCGCCGAGCACGATGTCTTCGTAGGGCGGCAACGGCGCGACCGGTGTCACGGCCGTGTGCCACTTGCGCTGGAAGATTGCAGCTTCGGGTGAGCCGAGCGGCGTGCCCGGATTTGAACTCGCGACTGAAACCATGACGCCCACACCTGCTGACTTTCGGTGTGGTCTTACCGTCTCGCGCCTAAATCGAAGTTAAGCCGCGCTTTGTCACAAAATGACAGTTTGATGACACGTCGAGAGCAGCTGAGAGCAACAGCACCGTTTTGTTACACAGACGATCAGTGCGATTTATTTCTGCCGCTTATTGCGGCTCGAGCCCCGCTTCCTTGACGATCTCGGCTGCAAGCGTGCGATCTTTTTTAATGAAGCTCGCAAATTCCTCCGGCGTGCTCGCAACAGGTTCGAGCCCGCGCTCGATCAGATGGCGGCGGCGAAAGTCCGGATCGGCCATGATGCGCGCGACCTCGGCTTGAAGCTTTGCGGTGATCGCCTTCGGCGTTCCGGGCGGCGCGAGCAGCCCAAAGTAAGAGCGCACGTCGAAGCGCTTGCCGGTCGCTTCCGGAATCGTCGGCATATCGGGAAACAGCGGCGAGCGCTTGTCGCTGTCGACCATCAGGCCGGTCACCGTTCCGGCTTCGAGCTGCGAACGCACGTTGGAGATGCCGTAGAAGCCGATCGGCGTGGTGCCGGACAACAGCGCGTTGACGGCCTCGCCGCCGCCGCGGAACGGCACGCGCACCATGTCGATGCCGATGTCCTTCTTCATACGTTCGAGCAGCACGCCGAGCGGCACCGCCGCCGTCGAATAGCTGAGCGTGCCGGGCTTCTGTTTCGACAGCGCGGCGAGCTCGGCCACGCTCTTCACCTTGAGGCTGCCGGTCACCACCATGGCCTGGGTGATGAGGAACAGCTGCGTGATCGGCTCGAACGCGGCCGGGTCGAAGGCCAGCGTCTTGAACAGGTACTGATTGAACACGATCGGCTCACCCGGAACGATGCAGATCGTAGTGCCGTCGGGCGCAGCCTCGGCGCAGGCGCGCGTGCCGATGTTGAAGGCGCCGCCGGGGCGGCTCTCGATCACGAAGGGCTGGCCGAGCTTCTTCTGCAACTCGTCGCCGAGCGCCCGCATGAAGATGTCGCTGGTGCCACCGGCACTCGACGTGGCGATCACGCGGATGGCCCGCGACGGATAATCCTGTGCCAACGCGAAGCCCGGCGCACAAAAACAAAGCGCCGCGGCAATGGCCGCGGCGCGAGAGACGGATGCGATCATGAGAACCGCCTATTTCTTGCTGAGCAGCTCCTTGATCTTACCGCTGGCCTTGCCGAAATCCATCTTGCCGGCGAAGCGCTCGCGCAGCGCCGCCATCGCCCGGCCCATGTCCTTCATGGTCTCGGCCTTGAGCTCCTGGAGCAGCGCCGAGATCGCGGCGCCGGCCTCGATGTCCGACATCTGCTGCGGCAGGTACGACGAGATGATCTCGATCTCGGCCTTCTCCTGGGCGGCAAGCTCCGGCCGCGCGCCCTTCTCGTAGAGCTCGGCGGATTCCTGGCGCTGCTTGATCATCTTCTGGAACAGCGCCATCAGGTCGGCTTCGTTGAGCGGCTCCTTGCCCTGCCCGCGCGCCTCGATGTCGGCGTTCTTGATGGCCGCATTCATCATGCGGAGCGTGCCGACCCGGCGCTCGTCGCGGGCCTTCATCGCGTCCTTCATGGCGGTGTTGATGCTTTCGCGCAGCAAGGCAGAACTCCCAGAATTTCCAGCAAAACCGGCACTGGCGCCGGGCCTGTTCATAGCGGGCCAGGAACCTTTGACGGGGACGGCCGGGAGGCCTATCTAGACCCCGATATGAGCCCCAAACAAGACGATTCAGGCTGGATTGAGCGGAAACCCACTGCCCTGCTGGTGCTGGCCGACGGCACCGTGCTGGAAGGCTTTGGCCTGGGTGCGACCGGACATGCGGTCGGCGAGGTCTGCTTCAACACCGCCATGACCGGCTATGAGGAGATCCTGACGGACCCCTCCTACGCCGGACAGATCATCACCTTCACGTTCCCCCATATCGGCAATGTGGGCACGAACGAGGAGGACATCGAAACTCTCAACATGGCAGCGACGCCGGGCGCCTGCGGCGCCATCCTGCGCACCGACATCACCGAGCCGTCGAACTTCCGCGCCACGCGGCATCTCGACCAGTGGCTGAAGACGCGCGGTGTCATCGCGCTCTGCGGCATCGACACCCGCGCGCTCACCGTGCTGATCCGCGAGAAGGGCATGCCCAACGCAGTGATCGCGCACGAGCCGTCCGGCAAGTTCGACCTCGACAAGCTGAAGAAGGAAGCCCGCGCGTGGCCGGGCCTCGTCGGCATGGACCTCGTGCCGAAGGTGACCAGCGCCCAGCGCTTCTCCTGGGACGAGACGTCCTGGCAATGGGGCAAGGGCTACGGCCGCCAGACGGCGCCGGAATTCCATGTGGTCGCGATCGACTACGGCGTGAAACGCAACATCCTGCGGTTGCTCGCCGACGCCGGCTGCAAGGTGACGGTGGTGCCGGCCAAGACCAGCGCCGAGGACATCTTCGCGCTGAAGCCCGACGGCGTCTTCCTGTCCAACGGCCCGGGCGATCCGGCGGCGACCGGCGAATACGCGGTGCCGGTGATCAAGAAGCTGGTCGACAGCGGCACGCCCACGTTCGGAATCTGCCTCGGCCACCAGATGCTCGGCATCGCGCTCGGCGGCCGCACCATGAAGATGCATCAAGGCCATCACGGCGCGAACCACCCGGTGAAGGACATGACCACCGGCAAGGTCGAGATCACCTCGATGAATCATGGTTTCGCAGTGGATAAGGACAGCCTGCCGAAGAACGTCGAGCAGACCCATGTGTCGCTGTTCGACGGCTCGAATTGCGGGATTGCCCTCAAAGACCGGCCGGTGTTCTCGGTGCAGTACCACCCGGAGGCCTCGCCGGGCCCCCGCGACAGTCACTATCTCTTCACCCGTTTTGTGGAATTGATGCGGGCGCGCAAGGCGCGGGCGGCCTGATCGGCAGACACCCGGCGGCTTGCTCCTGTATAGGATCGGACCGTCGCTGGTTGCCGTCGCCCTTATGCCCGCCAAGCTCACCGAGCCCGAGACGTTCCTGTTCGCCGATGACGGCTTCGTGCCGAACAACGCGCGGCTGCCGTTCCTGGTCTATCGCGGCGCCGTCGACCTGATCGGCATCCGCGACCCCGAGCACGAGATCGAGAAGATCTTCCGCCGTAACAGCTGGGGCGATCTCTGGCGCAACGGCATCTACCCCTACGTGCACTACCACTCGATGATCCACGAAGGCATGGCGCTGGCGCGCGGCCGCGCCCGCGTCCGCTTCGGCGGCAGCAAGGGCTCCGAGATCGAGCTGAACCAGGGCGACGTTGCGGTGCTGCCGGCCGGTACCGGGCACCAGTGCCTGTCGCATTCCAGCGATCTGGTGGTGATCGGGGCCTATCCCAAGTCTGGCCGTTTCGACCTCTGCCGCGGCAGCAAGGCCGAGCACGCCAAGGCGATCAAGATGATCCCCAAGGTGCCGTTGCCGGATACCGATCCGCTGTTCGGCCAGGAAGGCCCGCTATTGCGGCTGTGGAACAACTGAGCTAGCCCCATTGGGGAACAACTGGGCTGGCCGCACTTCCATGTCGTCCGACTGGGTCGAATTCTGGGACAGCAAGAATCCGATATACGTCGATGCGCGGCACGAGGCCGCGCATTTCCGCCGTATCGCCGAGGACATCCGCGCCTATGCGCCCGACGGCGGCAATGGCGTGATGCTCGACTACGGCTGCGGCGAGGCGTTGTCGGCGGCCCTCGTCGCCGAGAAGGTCGCGCGACTGATCCTGTGCGAAGCCGCGCCCAACGTGCGCTCGACGCTCGCCGGACGCTATGCCGGCAATCCGAAGATCGTGGTGCGCAAGCCCGACGACCTCTCGATCATGGCGGCGGAATCGATCGACGTCGTGGTGATGCACTCGGTCGCGCAATACGTCCCGCCGCAGGAGCTCGACGCGCTGTTCCGGCTGTTTCGGAAGCTGCTCAAGCCCGGCGGGCTGTTCGTCCTGGGCGACATCATCCCGCGCAAGGTGTCGGCGCTGACCGACGCCATGGCGCTCCTTCAGTTCGGCCGTGAGGAGGGCTTCACCTGGCCGGCCCTGAAGGGCCTGGTCCGGACCCGCTTCTCGAACTACTGGCAGCTCCGCAAATCGCTGGGGCTCGAGCGGTACGATGAAGGCGAAATCACGGCAAAGCTCGAAGGGGCGGGTTTCGCGGTTCAGCGGGCCCGCTCAAATATCGGCCACAATGCCAAGCGAATGACGTTCCTGGCACACGCACGTTGACGGGACCGGCGGGGACGCATTAGCCGCCCGTTAGGGTTAAGCCCCTGTTAAGCGGACTTTGCGACTAAAGGGGCCGCCACCAGTGCTGTTGTGTGTGGGGAGTATGCGCTTGTCCAAACGCAGATTGACTCGCTTTGCCTTCCGTCTGACCGCCTCGGTGGTCGCCATCGGCTCCGCCGCCGTCCTCCTGGCCGGCATCACCTCCTTCGCGATGCGCTCCAGCAGCGCCCTGCCCTATGACGATGCGGGACCGCAGATGCCCAACCGGGCCATCAAGGCGAACCGCATGGCGAGCCTGTTGCCGGTCGCGCTGACCTCCAACGATCAGGCGAGCTTCACGCTGGCCTCGGCGCCGCAGGGCGGCGACCTCGAAGGTCTCTACAACACGGTCACGGCTGCGCAGCCGATGATGCCGCTCCCCGAGCCGCAAACCACGGCATCGACCACCGCGTCGGCCACGCCGGGCTCCGAGACCGCGGCCTATGCGGCCGAGCCCAGAAAGCAGCAGCAGGTCGCAGCACTTCCGGCTGCGCCCACGAAGCCTGCGCGGCAGGCGCCGCCGGCTCCGCCCGCCGAAACGAACCTGCTCGACGACGGTGCGATCTCGGGCCTCAAGACGCGACTCCGCCTCACGTCCGATCAGATGGAATACTGGCCCGCGGTGGAGAGCGCGCTGCGCGAGGTCGCGCGCACGCAGCTGCGACACACGCCGAAGCAGAAGCAGAGCGGCAAGATCAACATCGACGTCAACAGCGCCGAAGTGCAGCAGCTGATCTGGGCGGCGATGCCGCTCTTGATGCGGCTGCGCGAAGAGCAGAAGAGCGAAGTGCGCAAGCTCGCACGCATCCTCGGCCTCGAGCAGGTCGCGTCGCAAATCTGACGGAAGGGCTCAAACGCTTTCATCAGCCGCCGGGTTTCCCGCCCGGCGGCTTTTTTTTGCGCGATCCACAGCGCGTCGCAGCGCTTTGCGTCTGTAGAATGGCTGATTTTGCGGCACGGCAGGATGGAACGCTCATTATCAAAAGACGTTGTCGGTTCGGAAACCATGAAGGGGCCGCAACGGGGCAATGACCATGGACGTCTGCATGCCCGCTCCAGTCTTCTACAAGCGCGAACCGCGACCGAAGCCCTATGCCGAGTTCGTCATGCTGGGGCTCGCGGCGATCGGCATCGGCATTCTGGCGGGCATCTGGGTCGGCGGCCCGGCGCTGACCGGCGACGGCACCAAGCTCGCGTCCGATCCGGTGTCGCGGTGGGTCCCGATGTCCTACAACGACATGATCTCGCGGCCCGATCCCCCGCCTTATCGTTCGGCGACGCCGAACTTCGACAGCAGCGGCCAGATCGACTACGCGGCGTCCGCCAAAGCCCGCGCCCAGGCCGAGACCAGCGGACAAGGCGCGCGCGACGACTGGGACCGTCCGATCTCGGAGCGGCAGAGCGGACGCGGCGCATCGCGCAGTTATATGGACCGGCACGCGGTCCACTGACGGCGCAGCATCTCCAATCTCATTGACGGCTTGATGAGCGGCGCAGCGCGCCGCGCATCGCCGTTGCCGAACGGCGAATGACGCTTGTGGAAAGGCAATGATCGTATAGGTTGCATTCTCCCACTTCGTCAGGCGCCCGGCACCATGCTTCTCATCCGCGTATTTGCTGTGCTCGTTCTTTCCTGCCTCGCCGGCACTGCATGGGCTCAACCGATTTCGGCAGCCGATTTCCATTCGAGGGTCGTCGAGTTCTACAGCTTCGAGCCGCACAAGCTCCAACGTGGCGAGATGCAGGCGAAGTCCGACCAGCTGGACCAGTTCTGGGCGATGGCCAAGGCCGACCCCGCCAACACGTTGCCGCTGCTGCGCCGCGAGCTGGAAACGTCGTCAAACTCGGCGTTTTTCTTTTACGACGGCAGCAAGCTGCTTCTGATCCTTTCGACCGAGCGCTCCGACCAGGCCCTGGCGCTTCGCTCGATTGCGAAGGCCGATCTGCAGGCCATTCAGCTCACCGACTATGTTCAAACGGTGCACCGGTTGGCGAGCAACGGACATGACGCGCGTGAGGCCGCGTTTCGAATTCTCGCGTTTCCCGATTTGAAGGTGTTCATCCCGCAGCATGCGCTCACGCTTGGCCAGGACTACGCCCTCATCTACATGCTTTTCCCGATGGACGAGGCGCTCTTCGTGCCTGACCTGGCGACCAGACTTGCAGCCGAATCCAACCTGCAAACGCAGAAGAGCCTTCTGCTGGCGCTCTGGTACGCCGTGACACCTGCGGCGGACGCCGCGATCAAGGCATTCGCAGACAGTCCGAACAGCCCGCAGGAAGCCGTGGCCTACGCGAAAATGTTGACGGACAGGACGAGAAGCCTGGTTTTCTTCAGCCTGTTGTCTGCCGAGTCACTACGAGAGGAGCGGCACAAGGTCATGCAGCGCCCAATCAGCGACGAGGCGCTCCTTGAATTTGATGAGTTGACGGCGAAGCTTCTCACCAAACGATGATGGAAAACGCCCTTCCGCGTCAGTTCGGCTTGATGCCGGCCTCGCGGATGATCTTGCCGAAGCGCTCGTGATCGTCGCGCACCTGGGCGCGGAACGCATCGCTGTCCGCATAGGACGGCGTCAGCCCGAACTTTGCGATGCGCTCCTTGACGTCCGGCTGCGCCGAAATCTCGGCGATCTCCTTGGACAGCCGCGCCACCACGTCCGGCGGCGTCTTCGCCGGCACCGCGACGCCGAACCAGATCGTCAGGTCGAAGCCCGGCACGCCGTTCTCGGCGATGGTCGGAATGTCCGGCAGCGAGGCCTCGCGCCGGCCGGACGCGACGCCAAGCGCCTTCAGCTTGCCGGCCGCGACATGCGGCATCGCCGAAGTGGGAGCCGCCCAGATCATCGGGATCTGGCCGGCGAGCAGATCGTTGAGCGACGCCGCCGCCGCGCGATACGGCACATTGAGGATGTCGACCTTGGCCATGGCGTTGAGCATCATCAGCGCCAGATGATGCGGCGTGCCGACGCCGGGCGTGCCGCAGCTGAGCTTGCCGGGCTCGGATTTGGCGAGCGCGATCAGTTCGCGCGCATTGTTCGGACCGAACGAGGGCTGCGCGAACAAGACGAGCGGCGAGATCGCAACCCGCGCGATCGGCGTGAAGTCCGCGACCACATCGAACGGCACGTCCTTGTGCAGCCACTTGTGCAGCACCGACGAGCTTTCCATCAGCAGGATGGTGTGGCCGTCGGGCGCCGCCTTGGCGACCGAGTCGGTGCCGGTGAGACCGCCGGCGCCGGTGCGGTTCTCGACGACGACGGGCTGCTTCAGCCGCTCGGCGAGCTTTTCGGCGAACAGCCGCCCGGTGGCATCGACACCGCCGCCGGCGCCGATCGGCACCACCACGGTGACCTGACGTTGCGGATAGGATTGCGCGTGCGCGCTCTGCGCCAGCGCCACAGCGAGACCCGCCACGCAGAGTCCGAGCGTAAAGCGCATCCGTCCCTCCCTGTTTTTTGCCCCGTTTTATTTTGCCCGATGCTAGCCGCCCTCCCCCACGGGAGCAAACATGCCGCTTGTCCGGCCCCACCAAAGCTGCACACTCATGGCCAGGGAGTGAAACGCATGAACAAGCACGCGGGGAACCTGCGCAACGACAGCCGTGCCTGGATCGAGGTGCCGGCCGACGACAACGGCGACGCCATGATCGCCGCGATGGCCGAAGCCGGCGTCGACTACATCTTCTTCACGTCGGGATCGGAGATCGGGTTCTACCAGGAGGCCGTTGCGAAAGCCCATGCGCACGGCCGCAAGGCGCCGAAGCTGATCACGGTGACGCACGAGCATGCAAGCCTGAACGCCGCGCTCGGTTATGCGGCAGTGAGCGGCAAGCCCGCGGTGACCGCCGCGCATGTCGACTGCGGCACGCAGCACTACGGCGGCGCAGTGCACACCGCGTTTCACTCAGGGCTCCCGGTGGTGATCACCGGCGGCGGCTCGCCGACCAGCTATCCGGGCTCGATCCTCGGCGCGCGCGACGGCGGCGGGCATATCTGGCTGCAGCAGAGCTTCGACCAGAACTCGATCGTGCGACAGTACACCAAGTGGGACCACCGCATGCAGATGCAGGACAATGCGGGGCTGATGATCTCGCGTGCGCTGCAAGTGGCGTGCACCGAACCCTGCGGTCCGGTGTATCTGACGCTGCCTCGCGAGGTGTCGCTGCACAAGATCAATGGCGCGAAGTTTCCCACCATGGACCAGCTCGGCGTGGCGCGGCCCGCCGCGCCCGATGGGAACGGCATCCGCGAGATCGCGCAGCGGCTCGTCAAAGCCGAGAACCCGTTCGTGCTGGTGGCAAAATCGGGACGCAATCCGGCGACCGTCCCGGCGCTGGTGCGGCTCTGCGAGCTGCTGGCGCTGCCGGTCGCGCAATCGGGCTTGCGCGCCTACCAGTGCTTCCCGCTCAACCATCCGCTTTATCTCAGCGGCGCGAGCCTGAAGGACGCCGACGTGGTCCTCGCGCTCGACGTCGACATCCCCTGGCTCGCCGATTCCAATCCGCCGCCGGACAGCGCCTGGGTCGCGATCACCGACGTCGAGCCGTCGAAGCGCCGCATCCCCACGATGGAATTCACCGCGGACCTCCGTCTCACGGCCGATGCGATGTCGGTGATCGAGGCGCTGGAAGCCGAGGTGACCAAGCTCATCACGCCCGCCGACCGCGAGCGCTTCGCCGCGCGTGCGGCGCGCTGCGCCGAAATCTCGGCCAAGCGCCGCGCCGACATCGCCGAGGACGCCAAGTCCCGTGCCAACAAGATGCCGATCGATCCGAGATGGCTCGCCTACCGGATCGCCAAGGTGCTCGACGACAACTGCATCGTGTTCGACGAGACCATCGCGCAGAACCAGCTGCACGACTATCTCAACATCTCGCAGCCCGGCGCCTACTTCCACAATCCGGCCTCGAGCGGCGGCTGGTCGCCGGGCGCGGCGTTCGGCGCGAAGCTCGCCGCCCCCGGCAAGGACGTCGTCGCGGTGACCGGCGACGGCTTCTACATGTTCGGCACGCCGGTGCATGCGCTCTGGGCGGCGCGGCACTACAAGGCGCCGTTCATGGCGGTGGTCTATCAGAACCGCAGCTATTCGACCGGGACGCTGCGCATCAACAGCGTCTACGGCAAGGACAGCTACACCTCGAAGGTGGACTACGACGGCGGCTATTTCGATCCGCCCATCGATTTCGCCAAGGAGGCCGAGGCCGCGGGCGCCTACGGCGAGAACGTCACCGACTCGGCGCAAGTCGAAGGCGCGCTGCGGCGCGGGCTCAAGGCGATCCGCGAGGAAGGCCGGCCGGCAGTGATCTCGGTGTGGCTGGCGCGGCTCCTGCAGAAAGACTGAACGATGAAGATCGCGGTTCTCGGCACCGGCGCCAACGGCAGCTGCATTGCGGCAAGCCTGATCGACGCCGGCCTCGACGTGACGCTGATCGACCAGTGGCCGGCGCATGTCGAGACCATGCGCGCCAACGGGCTGACGATCGCGATGCCGGATCGCGAGCAGCACGTGACGGTGCGCGCCCATCATCTCTGCGACGTCTGCACGTTCCAGGAGCCGTTCGATGTCGTGCTGCTCGCCGTGAAGGCTTACGACACGCGCTGGGCCTGCGAGCTGATCAAGCCGTATCTTGCGCCGGACGGCATCCTGATCGGCATGCAGAACTGCATGGTCGCTGACGTGATCCGCGACGTGATCGGGCCTTCGCGCAACATCGCCTGCGTGATCGAGCTGTCGTCGGAGATGTTCACGCCGGGCCAGGTCAGGCGCAACACGCCGCCGCCAAAGACCTGGATCGGACTCGGCCTCCTTGAAGGCGGCCCGGCACACCGGCTCGCCGAGATGCAGAAGCTTCTCGGCCCGGTCGGCAAGGTCGAGATCAAGGAGAACATCCTCGCCGCCAAATGGACCAAGCTCGTGGTCAACGCCATGTGCCTCGGGCCGTTCGCCATGGTCGGGCTGACGCTGCTCGACGCCGTCAAGCTTCCCGGCATGCGCGACCTGATCATCGAGATCGGCAACGAGGCGATGCATGCGGGTCAGGGCCTCGGCTATCAGCTCGAGCCGATCTTCGGGCTCACGCCGGCCGACCTTGCCGGCTCCAACCGCCCCGCCGAGCTGCTGTTCGACACGCTGGCGAGCCACATCGGCCCCGGCCGCGGCCGCAACACCGTGTTGCAGGACTTTTTGAAGGGCCGCCCGAGCGAAGTCAGCATGATCAACGGCATGGTGGCGGCGGAAAACGAGAAGCGCGGCCGCGCCTCGCCGGCCAACGCCCGCGTCGCCGAGATCAGCCGGCAGATCGAGGCCGGATTGCTGAAGCCGTCGCCCGACAACATGGCGCTGGTCACAAGGTAAAGCCATGGCGACGAGCCTGACCCGGCGCCACGCTCTCGCTCTGCTGGGATCGCTCGCGCCCGCGGCGGCGTTCGCGGCCTACCCGGAGCGGCCGGTGAAGCTCGTGGTGGCGCTCGCCGCCGGCGGACCGGCCGACACCGCAGCGCGCGTGTTCGCGCCCTATTTTTCCGAAGCGCTCGGCCAGAGCGTGTTCATCGAGAACCGCAGCGGCGCCTCCAGCGTGGTCGGCACCGAGGCCGTGGTCCGGGCGACACCCGACGGCTATACGCTGCTGTTCGGTTCGAGCTCGAGCTTCGCGGTCAATCCGGCCGTGATGAAGTCGCTGCGCTTCGACGTGCAGAAGGACCTCCGCCTCGTCGGCCTCGTGTCCTACACGCCGCATGTGCTGGTGGTGCGCGGCTCGCTCGCCGCACCGACGCTGGCCGATCTCCTCACGCTTGCGAAGCAGCAGCCCGGCAAGCTGACCTACGCGTCGTCGGGCACGGGCGGCGCGATCCATCTCGCCAGCGAGCTGTTCAAGCGCGAAGCCAAGGTCGACCTCGTGCACGTGCCCTATCGCGGCGGCGGACCCGCCATGGTCGGGCTGCTCGCCGGCGACGTCGACGTGTTCATCAGCGATCTCAGCACCACGATCGAGAACATCCGCGGCGGCCGCGTCCGCGCGCTCGCCATGGCATGGCCGACGCGCTCGCCGTTCCTGCCGGAGACACCGACCTTCGCTGAGCTGGGCCTCCCCGCCGTGGTGTCGTCGTCGTGGTTCGGCCTCGCGGCTCCGGTCGCAACGCCGCCCGATATCATCGAGCGCTTAGCGCAGGCAGCTAACAAGGCGAACGCCTCGCCGGAATATCTTGCAGGCCTGAAGAAGCTCGGCAACGAGCCGTTTGCGCTCACGTCCGAGCGGGCCTTAGCCTTCATCAAGGCCGAGGTCGACAAATGGACCGCGGTCGCCCGCTCGGCCAGCATCCAGGTCGAATAAGTCGCGCCGCCACCTCTTGATTGCGCTTGCAAAGCGGCGCGCCACCGCGCCAGACTTTGCTCCAGACCCGTGTTCGAACGGGCGAAAATTCGGGGAGGAAATGCGATGGGCGCTCGACGCCGTCGGTTTCTGCGCGTGGGTGTGGCCTTGGGCTTGGGCCTAAGCTTGGCCACGGCCGCGCTGACCCTCACGTCGCTTGCCGCATCCGCGCAAACCTACCCGTCCAAGCCCATCACCCTGAACGTGCCGTTCGCCGCCGGCGGCACCACCGACGTGATCGGCCGCATCCTCGCCGAGCGGATGAAGGTCACCTTGGGCCAGGCCGTGATCGTCGAGAACGTCACCGGCGCGGGCGGCACCATCGGCGTCACCCGCGCGGTGCGCGCGGCGCCCGATGGCTACACGGTCAGCCTCGGCCAGAACGGCTCGCATGTCATCACCGGCGCGACCTACGGCAACCTCTCCTACGATCTGCTCAATGACTTCGAGCCCGTGTCGCTGCTGGTCATCTCGCCCTTCGTCATCACCGCAACCAAAGCCACGCCCGCGAGCAACCTCAAGGAGCTGATCGCTTATCTCAAGGCCAATCCGGGACGCACGGTCGGCAATGCCGGCATGGGCAGCATCACGCATGTCGCGGGACTGGTGTTCCAGAACATCACCGAAACGAAGCTTCAGTTCGTGCCCTATCGCGGCACCGGACCGGCCATGCAGGATCTGGTCGCGGGCCAGATCGACATGATGATCGGCGATCCGATCACCGGCCTGCCGCAGGTGCGCGCAGGCTTGCTCAAGATTTACGGCGTCGCTTCCAACGTACGGCTTCCTTCTGCGCCCGAGGTGCCGACCGTCGATGAAGCCGGATTGCCGAGCTATCACATCTCGCTGTGGCATGGGCTCTGGGTGCCGAAGGGCACGCCGAAGCCGATCATCGCAAAACTGCAAGAAGCCGTCGTCGACGCGCTCGCCGACCCGGCGACGCGAGCCAAGCTCGCCCAGGCCGGCCAGGAGATCTTCCCGCGCGAGCAGCAGACCGCCGAGGCGCTGCGCAGCCTGCAAAAGGCCGAGATCGAGAAATGGTGGCCGATCATCAAGGCCAGCGGCTTCAAGGTTGAATAAGGGCCGATCGTTCGCAGCGATCGCGGCCGGCAACGTCGCATTGGAATGAGTGCGTCAATCCAGGTCGTCGAGCGGAGGTCGAAATGAAACTTCCCTGCCGAAGGTTGCTTCAGCTTGCAGCCATCACGTTGCTCGCCATCACGCCGCTGATGGCCCAGGCCGAAACCTATCCCTCACGCCCGGCGCGGATCATCGTCGGCTTCCCGGCCGGCGGTCCGCAGGACATCACGGCGCGCCTCATCGCCCAGTGGCTGTCGGAGAAGCTCGGCCAGCAGTTCCTGGTGGAGAGCAAGTCGGGCGCCGGCGGCACCATCGGCGCCGACTACGTCGTCAACTCGCCGCCGGACGGCTACACGCTGCTGCTGAGCGGCCCGCCGAACACCATCGCGGTCTCGCTCTACCGCGACAAGCTCAAATGGAACTTCGTGAATGACATGGCGCCGGTCGCCGCCATCAGCCGCGTGCCGCTGGTGGTCGAGATCCATCCCGGCGTGCCGGCGAAGACGCTGCCCGAGCTGATCGCCTACATCAAAGCCAATCCCGGCAAGGTCAACTACGCCTCGGCCGGCGTCGGCACGCCGCAGCATGTCTCGGGCGAGCTGTTCAAGATGATGACCGGCCTCTCGATCGAGCACGTGCCCTATCGCGGCTCGGCGCCCGCGCTGAACGATCTGCTCGGCGGTCAGGTCCAGATGATGATCGAGACCACGCCGGCTTCGCTCGGGCACCTCCGCGAAGGCCGGTTCCGCGGGCTCGCCGTCACCACCAAGACCCGGGCCGAGGCGCTGCCCGACCTGCCGACCGTCAATGACTTCGTGCCGGGCTACGAGGCGATCTCCTGGTACGGCATCAGCGCGCCCAAGAATACGCCGCCCGAGGTGGTCAATCTGCTCAACAAGGAGATCAACGCGGCGCTGGCCGATCCCAAGATGAAGGCCCGGCTGGCGGAGCTCGGCGGCACGGTGCTGCCCGGCACGCCGGCGGAGTTCGGCAAGTTCATCGCCGACGAGGCCGATAAATGGGGCAAGGTGGTCCAGGCCGCCCATATGAAGGTGGAGTGAGGGGGCAGAAGCGCCTGTGAACAAGGGCGAAACCTTGCAAAACGCCCGGTGACAACTAGGTTTGCAGGGCTTTCCGGGGTTGGCGAAAGCCCGATTCTGGTCTAAGCACCGTCCCGCGCGGGGCACTCCCCGTCGCGGGGGCGAAGGACGCGCAAAAGCGCGCCCTTTTTTTGTGCCGAAATGGCCGTCATGCCGGGGCTCCGCCCTGACGGGCCGCCCGGACCCACTGGCCCGGACCACAGGAGAGAACGGCGACCGATGCCGAAACGCACCGACATCAAATCGATCCTGATCATCGGCGCGGGACCTATCGTCATCGGCCAAGCCTGCGAATTCGACTATTCGGGCACCCAGGCCTGCAAGGCGCTGAAGGAGGAGGGCTACCGGATCGTCCTGGTGAACTCCAATCCGGCGACGATCATGACCGACCCGGATCTGGCCGACGCCACCTATATCGAGCCGATCACGCCGGAGATCGTCGCCAAGATCATCGAAAAGGAGCGCCCCGACGCGCTGCTGCCGACCATGGGCGGCCAGACTGCGCTCAACACCGCGCTGTCGCTCAAGAAGATGGGCGTGCTCGACAAGTTCAACGTCAAGATGATCGGCGCGACGACCGAAGCGATCGACAAGGCGGAAGACCGCGAGCTGTTCCGCAACGCCATGACCAAGATCGGGCTTGCGACGCCGCGCTCGCACCAGATCAAGACGCTGGCGCAGGCGCTGGGGGCGCTCGACGACATCGGCCTGCCGGCGATCATCCGGCCGTCGTTCACGCTCGGCGGCACCGGCGGCGGCATCGCCTACAACAAGGACGAGTTCATCACCATCGTGGAGCGCGGCATCGACGCCTCGCCGACCCACGAGGTGCTGATCGAAGAGAGCGTGCTCGGCTGGAAAGAGTATGAGATGGAGGTTGTCCGCGACAAGAAGGACAACTGCATCATCATCTGCTCGATCGAAAACCTCGACCCGATGGGCATCCATACCGGCGACTCGATCACCATCGCGCCGGCGCTGACGCTGACCGACAAAGAATACCAGATGATGCGCGACGCCTCGATTGCGGTGCTGCGCGAGATCGGCGTCGAGACCGGCGGCTCGAACGTGCAGTTCGCCGTGAACCCGGCCGACGGCCGGCTGATCGTGATCGAGATGAACCCGCGCGTGTCGCGTTCGTCGGCGCTGGCCTCGAAGGCCACCGGCTTCCCGATCGCCAAGGTCGCGGCCAAGCTCGCGGTCGGCTACACGCTCGACGAGATCGCCAACGACATCACCGGCGGTGCGACGCCGGCATCGTTCGAGCCGACGATCGATTACGTCGTCACCAAGATTCCGCGGTTCGCCTTCGAGAAGTTCCCGGGCGCCGACACCGTGCTGACCACCGCGATGAAGTCGGTCGGCGAGGCCATGGCGATCGGCCGGACCTTCCAGGAAAGCCTGCAGAAGGCGCTGCGTTCGCTGGAGACCGGCCTCACCGGCCTCGACGAGATCGTCATCGAAGGGCTCGGCCAGGGCGACGACAAGAACGCGATCCGCGCCGCGCTCGGCTCGCCGTCGCAGGACGGGCTCCTCAAGGTGGCTCAGGCGATGCGGCTCGGCTTCAGCGACGAGGAGATCCACGCGGCCTGCAAGGTCGATCCGTGGTTCATCGCGCAGGTGCGCGGCATCATCGACACCGAAGCTGCGATCCGCGAGAAGGGCCTGCCGAAGACCGCCGGTGCATTCCGCCGGCTGAAGGCAATGGGCTTCTCGGACGCGCGCCTCGGCAAGCTCGCCGGCCACACCGCCGACGAGGTGACCAAGCGGCGCCGCGCGCTCGACGTGCGGCCGCTGTTCAAGCGCATCGACACCTGCGCGGCCGAGTTCGCCTCGCCCACCGCCTACATGTATTCGACCTACGAGACGCCGTTCGCCGGCGCGCCCGCCAACGAAGCGGCGCCGTCGGACAGGAAGAAGGTCGTGATCCTGGGCGGCGGGCCGAACCGGATCGGCCAGGGCATCGAGTTCGACTACTGCTGCTGTCACGCCTGCTTCGCGCTGGACGAGGCGGGCTACGAGACCATCATGGTCAACTGCAATCCGGAGACGGTGTCGACCGACTACGACACCTCGGATCGCTTGTACTTCGAGCCGCTGACCGCCGAAGACGTGCTCGAGATCATCGACACCGAGCGGTCGAACGGCACGCTGCACGGCGTCATCGTGCAGTTCGGCGGCCAGACGCCGCTGAAGCTCGCCGAGGCCTTGGAAAAGGCCAAGGTGCCGATCCTCGGCACCTCGCCGGACGCGATCGACCTCGCCGAGGATCGCGACCGCTTCAAGCAACTCCTGGAGAAGCTCAAGCTGCGCCAGCCGCAGAGCGGCATCGCCACGAGCCTCAAGGCCGCGCGCGCCTCGGTCGAGGCGATCGGCTATCCGGTGGTGATCCGGCCGTCCTATGTGCTGGGCGGCCGCGCCATGGAGATCGTCCATGACTCGGCACAGCTCGACCGCTATCTGGCCCGTCTCACCGGCGATCTCGACAGGCCGTCGGAGCTCGTGGTTTCGGCCAAGCGGCCTCTGCTGATCGACCGCTATCTCACCGACGCCATCGAGGTGGACGTCGATTGCCTGTGCGACGGCAAGGACACCTATATCGCCGGCATCATGGAACATATCGAGGAGGCCGGCATTCACTCAGGCGACTCGGCCTGCTCGCTGCCGCCCTACTCGCTCGATGCGAAAACCATCGCCGAGCTGGAACGTCACACGCGCGCGCTCGCACTTGCGCTCAACGTCGGCGGGCTGATGAACGTGCAATACGCCATCAAGGACGGCGACATCTATATTCTTGAAGTGAATCCGCGCGCCTCGCGCACCGTGCCTTTCGTTGCGAAAGTGATCGGCCTGCCGGTCGCCAAGATCGCGGCGCGGATCATGGCCGGCGAGAAGCTCGCCTCGTTCAAGCTGCAGCCGATGTCGTTCGACATGAAACGCTCCAAGCATGTCGGCGTGAAGGAAGCGGTGTTCCCGTTCGGCCGGTTCGGCGACAAGGTCGACACCGTGCTCGGCCCTGAGATGAAATCCACCGGCGAGGTCATGGGCCTCGACCGCGACTACAGCGTCGCCTTCGCCAAGAGCCAGCTCGGCGGCGGCGCGAGGCTGCCCAAGAGCGGCACGGTGTTCGTCTCAGTGCGCGACGGCGACAAGCCGAAGGTGCTCGAGCCGCTCAAGACGCTCCGCAAGCTCGGCTTCGAGGTGATCGCAACGTCCGGCACCCAACGCTATCTGAACGAGCACGGCGTTGCGGCCACAAAGGTTAACAAAGTCGCCGAAGGCCGCCCGCACGTTGTGGACGCCATCAAAAATGGGCAGGTCCAGCTTGTGTTTAACACCACCGAAGGGGCCACCGCCCTTGCGGATAGCCGTCCGCTGCGGCGGGCGGCCCTCTTGCATAAAGTGCCGTACTACACCACTCTTTCCGGAGCCGTGGCTGCGGCACAAGGCATAAAAGCCTATCTTGGGGACGACCTCGAGGTACGCGCGCTGCAAAGCTATTTCGGCGGGTCGGCCCCACAGGCCGGCGGAGAAAGTTAAAGGCGCGTTGGGTTTACGTTCAAAACATGCGGGCAGAAGGAAACTTCGGCCCGCGTTTGGATTTCTATCCATCGCTCTGAGGAGGACTGAGAAGTGGTTGAGAAGATTCCGATGACCGCTGCAGGGCATGAGGTGCTGGAGAACGATCTCAAGCACCGCCAGCAGGTCGAACGGCCGCGCATCATCCAGCAGATCACGGAGGCGCGGACGCATGGCGATCTGTCCGAGAACGCCGAGTATCATGCCGCGAAGGAACAGCAGTCGCTGAACGAGGGCGCGATCGCCGAGCTCGAGGACAAGCTCGCGCGCGCCGAGATCATCGACGTTTCGAAGCTTTCCGGCGACACCATCATGTTCGGCGCGACCGTGACGCTGGTCGACGAGGACACCGACAAGAAGCACGTCTGGCAGATCGTCGGCGAGCCCGAGGCCGACGCCAAGCGTGGCCGGATTTCGATCACCTCGCCGATCGCGCGCGCGCTGATCAACAAGAAGAAGGGCGAGTCCGTCGAGGTGAACGCGCCGGGCGGCGCCAAGGCCTACGAGATCATCAAGATCGAGTGGAAGTAGCGCTTCGGCGCGGCTTTCCAATCAGAACGCCATGCGACGGCCGGACTTGCTCCGGCCGTCGATGTCTTTAACCTCGGCAAAAAACGCGATGTTCCGTGAGGGACACGCAGGAGGAAGCCGAGGCGTTCATGAAGTTCGGGATTTTCGATCACATCGACGACGCGGGCGTGCCGCTCGGCGAGCTTTACGCCAACCGGCTCACCATCGCCGAGGCCTATGAGCGCGCGGGCTTCTACGGCTATCACGTCGCCGAGCACCACACGACGCCGCTCGGTGCTGCCGCCTCGCCGGCGCTGATCTTTGCGGCGCTGTCCCAGCGCACCAGGACGCTGCGCTTCGGTCCGCTGGTGTACCTGCTGCCGTTCTATCATCCGCTGCGGCTGATCGAAGAGGTCTGCATGCTCGATCAGATGAGCGGTGGGCGCTTTCAGCTTGGCGTCGGCCGCGGCGTGTCGATGTATGAGACCGCAGCCTACGGCCTCGACTTCAGCATGACCCAGGCGATGTATCACGAAGCCTATCAGGTGCTGCTGAAAGGACTCGGTTCCGACGAGCTGTCGTTCGCCGGCGAATTCTACAAGTTCGACAAGCTGCCGATGATCCTCAGGCCGGTGCAGAAGCCGCATCCGCCGCTGTGGTATGGCGTCGGCTTGCCCGCCAACGCCGCCTGGCCCGCCGAGAACCACATCAACATCGTGGCGCTGGGGCTGCGCGACACGACGCAGGCCACCATCAAGACCTATCGCGACGCGCGCACCGCCAAGGGCTTCGACCTGAACGGCACGCTGATGGGCGTCAGCCGGCACGTGGTCGTCGCCGACACCGACGAAGCCGCGCTCGCCATCGCGCGCCGCGCCTATCCGCGCTGGCGAGCCAGCTTCCGCTGGCTGTTCAACCGCCATGGCGCCGAGCCACGCGTGATCGGCATCTATCCCGAGACCTTCGATGCGCTGATCGGCCTCGACAACGGCATCGCAGGCTCCCCCGAAACGGTGCGGCGTTTTGTCGAGGCGGAGATCGCGGCCAACAATTGCAATTATTTCGTGCCGCAGATGGTGTTTGGCGATATGACGCTCAGGGAATCGCTGCGCTCGATCGAGCTGTTCGGCAAGGAGGTCATGCCGGCCTTTGCGACGTAACGGAGTGCAACAATGACAAGAAGACTTCTGACCGCCGCAGCGCTCTTCGCCGCCATGTTCGGCGCGACCCAAGCCACCGCGCAGACCTATCCGAACCGACAGATCCGCATGATCGTGCCGTCGACGCCGGGCTCGCCGACCGACGTGATGGCGCGGCTTGTCGCGCAGAGCTTGTCCACGACGATCGGCCAGACCGTATTCGTCGAGCCGCGCCCGGGCGGCGGCGGCATCATCGGCACCAAGGCCGTGATCGCAGCCGAGCCCGACGGCTACACGCTGCTGTTCACCGAAGGCGCCAAGCACCTGATGACGCCGGCGCTCTACGACGGCGTGGGCTTCGATCCGGTCAGCGACATCACGCCGGTTGCGACCGCGGGCGGCGGCTCCTTCGTGCTGGTGGTGTCGTCCGACCTGCCGGTGAAATCGGTACAGGAGCTTGCGGCTTATGCCCGCGCCAATCCCGGCAAGATCAACTTCGGCTTCGGCCAGGGCACCTTGCCGCACATGCTCGGCGAGACGCTGAAGCACACCGCCAAGATCGACATCACCAGCGTGCCCTACAAGGGCGGCGCTCAGGCGGTCGCCGACATGCTCGGCGGCCACATTCAGATGAACTTCGGCACCACCGCGACGCTCTCGTCCCTGATCAAGCAGGGCAAGCTCCGCGCGCTCGCGGTCACCAACGACACCCGGCTCGCCGAAATTCCCGACGTGCCGACCATGGCGGAGAGCGGCTTTCCCAATCTCACGCTGCGCTATTGGATGGCGCTCTGGGCGCCGCCGCACACGCCGGCCGCGATCGTCGACAAGCTCAACGCCGAAGTGGTCGCGGGCCTGAAATCGCCGGAGCTCCAAGCCAGCATGGCCAAGGCCGGCTTCGAGCCGATGCCGATGGATGCGAAGACCATCGCGACTTTCATTGCGTCCGAGTCGCCGAAGTGGCTCGCCGTCGCAAAAACCTCGGGCGTGAAGGGCGACTGACAGCCACGGCCGGCTGCAACGCTGCATCCACCTGCCCGGGGCCTTGCGACGGCTCATCTCATTTCGCGGCAGCCCACATGTCCTCAAGTTTGGCGTAGCTCATCTCGATACCGTCGGTCATCCCAGACGCGACAGCGCCGTCCCGCGCCTCTTTCGAAGCGAATAGCATTGTGACGGTCAGCACGGTGCCATCGCCTGCTTCGTCAAACATCGAGGTGATGATTGCCGGATCGCTTGTCATGGGGCCGCCCACATCGCCTGGATCATAGTGCTCCTCATGCACCAGCCTGGCCGGCGGGACGATCTCCAGATACGTTCCAAAAAACCCGAATTCTTTGCCATCCGCATCGCTGCGCCAACGCCAGCGGTAGGCGCCGCCAACGCGAAAATCGATTTCGCAGACCGGCATCGTCCAGCCGGGCGGCCCCAGCATCCATCGCGTTATCAATTCGGGCTTGGTGTGCGCATCCCAGACCAATTTTCGCGGCGCGTTAAAGCTGCGCACGACACGCACCTCACGATCGCTCGGCAGCGAGACCTCTAGCGGCTTCGGCATGTCAACTCTCCACCGATGGTAGCTTCAAGGCTTCTTTGTCTTGCGGCGCTTCACCGCCGGCTTCGCTTGCAGTTCACTCAACAAGGAATCCAAGCGCGCATAGTTCGCTTCCCAGACGGTGCGGTGGCGCTCCAGCCACGTCATGGCTTCCGTCATCGCCTTGATCTCCAAACGGCGCGGCCGGCGCTGCGCGTCTTGGCCGATGGCGATGAGCCCCGCGCGCTCCAGCACTTTCAGATGTTTGGAGATGGCCGGTTGGCTGATCTCGAACGGAGCCGTCAATTCCACGACCGTCGCCTCGCCCTGCGCGAGACGGGCAAGAATGGCGCGTCGCGTGGGATCGGCGAGAGCCGCGAACGTGGCATCGAGCTGCGCGTCTATCATCACCATATGGTTATATAACCGATAGGTGATGATGTCAACGTCAGCCGGCCCCGCCGCAGCGTGCGCTGCGGCGCTCCTGCAGAAAGCGCCTCACCGCCGGATCGGCTTCGAGGCCGATGGCGCGCTGATAGGCCTCGCTGGCCTCGGCGCGCCGGCCGAGCCGCGACAGCAGATCGGCGCGCGCCGCCCAGTAGGGCTGGTATTCGGCGAGCGCCTTCTCGCCGTCCAGGCCATCGAGCAGCGCGAGACCCGCTTCAGGTCCGCGCGTCTCGGCGGCCGCGACCGCGCGGTTGATCATCACCACCGGCGATCGGGTGATCTCGAAAAGCAGCGCGTAGAGCTGCTCGATCGCCGCCCAGTCGGCGCGGCCGCTGAGCCGCCGCACGATGTGCGCCGACTGCACCGCGGCTTCGAGCTGATAGCGGCCGGTGTCGCCGCCCGCGCTGGCGCGGCGCAGGAGCGCCTCGGCCTCCTCGATCATCGTTGAGTCCCACAGCGAAGTGTCCTGCTCGCAGAGCGGCACATAATCGCCGGCTGCGTTCCGCCGCGCCGCGCGGCGCGATTCCGCGTAAAGCATCAGCGCCAACAATCCGAGCGCCTCGAGCTCGTCCGGCAGCAACGACGCGACGAGACGGCCGAGCCAGATCCCCTCGCCCGCGAGGTTGCGGCGCCGGCTCTCGGTGCCGCCCGGATCGGTCCAGCCTTCGGCGAATGCCGCGTAAATCGCCGCCAGCACCGTGTCGAGCCGCTCGCGCAATTCCTCGCGCTCGGGAATCCGCAGCGGAATGCGCGCCTCCCTGATCTTGCCTTTGGCGCGAACCAGCCGCTGCGCCATGGTCTGCGGCGCGATGAGAAACGCCGACGCGATGGTGGCAGCGTCGAAGCCCAGGATGGTCTGGAGGATCAGCGGCGCGCGGATGCCTTGATCAATGGCCGGATGCGCACAAGCGAACATCAGCGCGAGACGCCGGTCCGGAATGACGGTCTCGTTCACCGCCGCCTCCATCTCGTCGGCCAGAAGCTGCAGATGATCGCTCGCGTCGTCGCCGCTACGCCGCCGGCGGCCGGCATCGATCAGCTTGCGCCGTGCGGCGGTGAGCAGCCACGCCTCGGGGCTCTTCGGCACGCCGTTCGCCGACCAGTCGGCGAGCGCGGACGCAAACGCCTCCGACAGCGCGTCTTCCGCACCGGCGACGTCGCCGGTGCGGGCGGCGAGAAAAGCGACGAGCTTGCCGTAGCTCTGCCGGGCCACCATTTCGGCGGCGGCCCGGGCAGGCTGATCGTCCTTGAGCAGCGCTGGCGCTACATCGGCCACAGCGGGCGGACTTCCATGGTGCCGTTGCTGGCGCCGGGACAGCGCGCGGCCCAGCTCAGCGCGGCGTCGAGATCGGGCACGTCGATCATGAAGTAGCCGGCGAGCTGTTCCTTGGTGTCCGCATAGGGCCCGTTCAGGACCGTGGTCTTGCCGCCGTTGACTCGCACCGTGGTCGCGTCCGACACCGGCCGCAGCCGCTCGCCGCCGCGGATCACGCCGGCCTTCTTCATGGCCTCGGCATAGGCCATGTAGCTTGCGGTGATCTCTTCGGTCTCGCTCTTGCCGGCCGACAGGAACTTGGATTCATCGCGATAGATCAAAAGGATGTACTGCATGGTGGTGGTCCCTTGGTTGCGACCGAAGCTTATGCTCCGTCGACACCATGACGTTCGATACCGCCCCCGATCGACAGCCGCCGAAAATTTTTCATGCCGTCCTATTCCGGTTCAATTTTGGCGTCGGCCACGATTTTCCGCCACTTCTCGATCTCGGCGATCATGAAGGTCTTGAGCTCGTCGGGCGAGCTCGCGACCGGCTCGATGCCGGCGGCCAGGAGCTTCGGCGTCAGCTCCGGATCGGCCAGCGCCTTGCGGATCGCTCCGTTCAGCGCATCGATCACCGGCTTCGGGGTCTTGGCCGGCGCGTAAGCCGCGAACCAGGCGGTCAGGTCGTAGCCCTTCAGCCCCGCCTCATCGAGCGGCGGCAGGTCGGGCGCAAGCTGCGAGCGCTTCAGGCTCGACACCGCGAAGCCCTTCAGCTTGCCTGAGCGCACCGGCGGCAGCGAGGTCGAGACGTCACCGAAGAACAGCGAGATCTGGCCGCCGAGGAGGTCCGTCACCACCAGCGGATTGCTGCGATAGGGCACGTGCAGCATGTCGATGCCGGCCATGATCTTCATCAGCTCGCCTGCGACGCGCGACGAGGTGGAGCCCGCGCCGAACGTGAGCTTGCCGGGATTGGCCTTGGCGTAGGCGATCAGCTCCTGCACGTTGCTCGCCGGCACCGACGGATGGCCGACCAGCGCGAGCGTGATGGTGCCGAGCTTGCTGATCGGCTCGAAGTCGGCCACCGCGTCGTAAGGCACGCGCTTGAGCATGCTCTGGTTCGAGGCATGCGTGGTGTTCGACGTGATCATGATGGTGTAGCCGTCGGGCGCCGCGCGCGCGACGTTCAGCGCCGCGGGCACGCCGCTGCCGCCGCCGGTGTTCTCGATAATCACGCCCTGGCCGAGCGTCGCGCCGACGTGATTGCCGAGCAGCCGCGCCAGCGTGTCGGTGGCGCTGCCTGCCGTGAACGGCACCACGAACTTGATGCTGCGGCTCGGATAGCGCTCCTGCGCGGTGGCCGCAGTTGCCGCCGCGATCAGCAGCGAAATTCCAAACGCGATTTTTTTGATCATTGTCACCCTCCCTCGGGATTATCGATCTGCAGCGGAATCTGCAGCAGCACGAACGACAGAGACTTGCCGTGACCGTCGAGGCCGAGGCTGGCATTGACGCCGCCTTCCAGCACATCGTCGAGCACGAAGTTGAATGCGGCGAGACCCGGCAGGTCGTAGCGCACGACGCGCGTGGGCTTTCGTCCGGCAAAGGCCTCGGCCACCCGCTCGGCGGTGATCTGCCGCGCCACCGCCGGGTAGTGCGCAGGATCGCGGCACACCAGCGCGATGTTGAGCCGGTTGCCCTTGTCGCCGGAGCGCGCATTGGCGATCTCGTGCAGCGTCACGGTGCGCGTCATGCGCCGCCTCCGAGCATCACCATGCGCGGCGAGACCAGCTCGCGCTCGATCAGGCACGACGCGCTGGCAAGCCGCGGCGTGAGCCGCCGCCGCACGCCCGAGCCGCCGGCGGGGCCGGCGCAATAAAGCGCCTCGACCTCGTCGAGCAGCAGCTCGACTTGAGCCGTGTCGTTCGACTGCGCGGCAAAGCGCAGCCGGATGTCGTCGGGCGCATCGTTTGCGGCTTGCGCGAACACACCCGAATTGTCGCCGAGCACGCTGGTCACGCCGATCGCGTCGGCGCGGATGCGAAGCCCCGGCGCGCGCGTCGCCATCCTGTCGCGGATCACCTCGGCGGCGAGCCGGGCGCGGACAAACGCGTTCGGACCCGCATAGGAAATCTCGGCTTCGCCGAGCACCCCGCTGTCGATGCACACCGTGGCCTTGAGCGTATCGGGCCGCGGCTTGCCGCGCGCGCCGGAAACACGCACGCGATCGGGGCCGATCTCGTCGACGCGCGCCGCCGTGAGGTCGAGCACCACGTCGGGCGCCAGATACGCAGCCGGGTCGTGAATCTCATAGAGCATCTGCTCGATGACAGTCTGGCGGTCGACACGGCCGCCGGTCGACGGCGGCTTGGTCACGACCATAGCGCCCGCCTCGTCGATCTCGGCGATCGGGTAACCCAGCTCGGCTAGGCCTGGCACATTCTTGTAAGGCGGATCGGCGAAATAGCCGCCGGTGATCTGGCTGCCGCATTCAAGGAGATGACCGGCGAGCGTGCCCGCCGCAAGCCGGTCCCAGTCGTCGTCGCGCCAGCGCAGCGCATGCATCAGCGGGCCCAGCGCCAACGCCGAGTCGGCGACGCGCCCGGTGACGACCACGTCGGCGCCCTGATCGAGCGCTTCGGCGATCGGCGCCGCACCGAGATAGACATTCGCGGCGATGATCTCGTTTGCGCCGCGCAGGATCGCGCCGTCGATCTCGCGCGCGGCCAGCATCTGCGCGGACAGCGCATCGCGCACGTCGTCGCCTTCGACCACCGCGACGCGCGGCGCCTTGAGGCCCTGCTGGCGCGCCAGCGACAGAATGTGCTCGGCCGCACCGCGCGGATTGGCGGCGCCGAAATTGCCGACGATCCTGATGTTGTGGCGCAGACAGCGCCCGAGCACCGGCCCGACGAACCGCTCCAGCGCCGGATTGTACCCGCTCGCCGGATCGCGCCGTCGCGCGAGCTGCGCCAGCGCCAACGTGCGCTCGGCTAGGCATTCGAACATCAGGAATCGGGGCCCGGGAAAGCGCGCCAGCGCGTCCACGACGGGACCTGCCGCATCGGTCCGGTCGCCGGCAAATCCCGCACCGGCGCCGATTGCAACTTCGGAGCCCATTGGGCTTTTCCCTTGGTGTCTCACTCCCTTGATCCGACGCTATTGACGCCCATTCATAGTGTCAAATAATGGCAGACGATGAATGCATAGGTCTAACCGATGAATTTGACGCATCGCCAGCTCGAAGTCCTCGTGGCCGCCGCCGACGCCGAAAGCTTCAGCGCGGCGGCGCAGCGGCTCGGCATCTCGCAGCCGTCGCTCAGCGAATCCATCCGCCGCATCGAGCGCGAGGTCGGCGTGCCGCTGTTCCGGCGCACGACGCGCTCGGTCAAGCTCACCGACGACGGCCGCCATGCGGCTTCGGTCGCGCGCGAGATCGTGCGCGACTTCAAGACCGCGCTGGAGCGGCTGTCGTCGCGCGCCGGCGGCCGGCAGGGCCGCATCGCGGTCGCGGCGCTGCCGTCGATCGCCTGCGCGGTGCTGCCGGCTGCGATCAACGCGTTTGCGCGCGAGCACCCCGCGATCGACGTGGCGCTGCACGACGTACAGCACGAGCGCGCCGTGCAACTCGTCACCGAAGGCGCGGTCGATCTCGCGCTCACGGTGAAGCCTGCGGAGGACGACGGGCTCGCCTTCGAGGAAATCGCCTCGGACGTCGCGCATCTCGTCTGCCGCAGCGATGATCCGCTGGCGCGGAAGAGGTCGGTGCGCTGGCGCGAGCTGACGGGACGCGCCTTCATCGGCATCACCCGCATCTCGTCGGTGCGGCGGCTGACCGACGCGGCCTTCGTCCACGCCGAGCTCGCCATCGCGCCCCGATACGAGGTCGAGCAGATCCCTTCTGCCGTGGCTTTGGTCGAGGCCAATCTCGGCATCACGGCGCTGCCGTCGCTGACCTTCTCGATGTTCAAGGGCCGCAAGCTCGCGGTCCGTCCGCTGACCGAGCCTGTCCTGCGCCGCAACGTCGGCTTCGTCACCACCGCCGGCCGCACGCTGCCGCCGCAGACCGGCCGCTTCATCGAGATCGTGCGCAGCACGATGCGCAAGGAGCTGGCGGCGGGGTGGCCGTGACATCGGAACGATTGGCACGAGGTCGAACAAGACTCCATCGGTTCATTCCCTCTTTTCTGGATGACGATTGAAATGGACGCATGGGCTCGCCTCCGCGTGGCGCGAGCCCACGGATGGTCAGCCCTGCTCTGTTTGCCCCCTGAGGGGGCGGAGCGCCGGGGTCGGCGCAAGTCACGAACTGAGGCACCTCTTGCGAAGGCGCCCGCGTGCCGTTCTACCGGCACGCGCGCCTTCCGGCGCTCCACCGCGGCGATTTTGTACGCAGCCACCGCACTTCTTGGCCTGGACCGATGGGGACACACCGCTTTCGTTATCCAGGCAGCATTGACGCCGCCCTTCATCCAGACCCGT